>Ga0265780_10000363_pt1 | contig 71705 bp, 95 predicted proteins | sample P1T30metagenome_FD_192432 | JGI IMG/M metagenome (GOLD analysis project Ga0265780, IMG submission 192432) | Plant litter microbial communities from East Loma Ridge, Irvine, California - P1 T30 | ecosystem: Environmental > Terrestrial > Plant litter > Unclassified | place: USA: California...
GGTTGACACTTGTGGGATTCGAACACGGGACACACACATGGTGGATATGTCAGGCGAACGAGCCAGATACAAGAGCGAAAAAAATGGTAGCTTCTCTTTGATTGAGCGTGTCATCCTTAGTGCAGGGGCCATGCTAATCTTCTCTGTATCGTTTCAAATTGACCAAATGCCCGAAGGCGAGGATATGCATCGCTATAAAATATATATACGCTATCGTGCGGTGCACAGAGGCATTGCAGATGAAAATTCGTTGTCCTGGCGTAATGCGCGGCAGTGATTGAGGGTTTTCCTGGCGCGGGGCGCTGAGATGTCTGTGCGCGAACATCAAAAGTATTGGACCCATGGGCAGAGGTTGTGCGCTGCTCGGCTGTCCAGTTCTTGGTTCTTGAAGTGGGAGACGGGTACGGTACTACCTGAAATACTGCCTGTTGGGAGCATACGAGCAAGAGTGCCAGAGCCTCCGTCAAACAAAAGTAGCCTATGATGGCTACAATTGTAGCTGGTCGGGCAGGTCAACATCCTTGAATTCGACAGCGCACTACTTGGACATGTATCGAGTCTCGATCATAGGCAGCGAAATGCGGTATAGGACTACCAAAGCACTGGGATATACTATCAGCCTTGTCCTAACAGCGTTTTTATCCTTGAAAACTCAGCGGCCGAACGGATACAGGTTATCCATCCCACATGTTGTCCTCGGCCACGCAGTCAGATTGACCCGACAAGAGTCAACCCCCGCTCCGCCCCTGTACTCAGACTGACACCAACGTCAAGTGCAAAAGCGTCCATAGCTTGCAAAATCATATCGATAGAGACATGCAGTTGTTGCTAGCATTCATCGAGGTAGGATAGTTCATTACCCCTCCAACATAATGTGGGGGATCTCGCAGCATGCAGCTAAATTTAGTCCATCGCGCTGCACGCTGCGCTGCGCCTCGCTTTCCACACCAACGACATGCAGCACAAAGGTTAGATCTTACACGAAATAAACCGAGACGGAGAAGAGATGGTAATTCTATCGATTTCTAACTAAAACAACATGCTAGTCATCCAATAAATCCATGACCAACTGCGGAATAACCTCCACACCTTCTGCCTTGATCGCGCTCACGGGCACAGCCTGCGGATTCCTCCTCCATGCGTGCTTGCGATTACTAGGATGAGGCTGCGCACTCGCTTTCACGGCAGCGAGGTACTGCTGCAGAGCCTGGTAGTTCGCCTCGGTATCGGGTAGATCCGCCTTTGTAGCAACAACGAACCAGGGCTTGGAGGAGATGGGTGTTGATGTGAGGAAGGGGAGAGGTTCTGGTGATGGGTTCAAGGTTGGCGAGTCGACGAACTCGGAGGTATCGTCCTGTGATGCTCTTGTGCTTGCTGGCTGGTAAGTTACTGTTCTGCGCTCAGTCTCGGCGTTTAGCTCCTTTCCACGCATCGTCTCGTATTCGGAGACTTCGCGCCAGAGCAACTTTACTGCTTCTACAGCGTTGCCAGCAGATAGGTCGACGACGAATGCGAGGACTGCTGCACGTTCAATGTGCCGGAGGAAACCCAAACCCAGACCTTTGTCTAGATAAGCATCTTCAATCAATCCTGGTACATCAGCGACGGTAAAATTATCGCGTCGCTCGCCATTACTCCGGCGCGATGTGACCAGCGGTCGTCCCTTGTGGTTGTCTAGCACAACTGTACCAACATTGGGTTGGAGAGTTGTGAATGCCCAATTGCCCACCCTAGCGCGACTATTGCTCAAGGCTCGTAAGAGGGTACTCTTCCCAGCATTCGGCAGTCCGACGAGGCCAAGATCTGCCAGAATCTTCAGCTCAAGCTGCAGGGAGATCTTCAGTCCTTCGTCCCCTCGCGTGGCCATCTTTGGTCGATTATTGTATGGTGTCATGAAGTGGGGATTGCCCAAGCCACCCATTGCGCCGGCTGCAATCAGCAGCGGCGTCTCCATATGCTTGTCTAGGTCGAGCCACATTGGCGCTTGCGGCTCGAGTGCTGCGAGGTGTGATCGTCTTGGTGGAGGCAGCTTGGGAAAGGTCATCCTGTTCAGCTCAGATGGGATCGTGCCAGGATAGACGAGCCACCGCGTCTTGTTGTAGCTGCTCTTCCCTTCTTCGCTGACATCGTCCTCTCCATGCATCTCCGTCCTCGCATGATCTTCCTCCATCGCCGCAATGGGATCCACCCTCTGTATTTCGCGTACAATGGTCCCAACCGGCACCGTGATCAGGACATCGGCACCACGTTCTCCGCCTTTCACTTTTCCCTGCCCGTTGCGACCTCTCCCAGCTTTCATCAGTCGCCGTCGCGCGAGCTTGTGCAGTGACGTTTCACCACGCACAGCCTGGATATACACATTGCCGCCGCTGCCGCCATCTCCACCATTGGCGGGTCCCTCTTCGATGTACTTTTCCCGGAGGAAAGAGACACAGCCATGGCCGCCGCCACCTGCCTCAACCGTGAGGATACATCGATCGGCAAACGGCGTCAGCGAGTAGTCGTCTGCACTGGGATCAAGCCGTGATACATTCGTTTCGGTCGCAGTGGTAGAGCTACGCCTCAGCTGCGATGGGCATCGTTGGACAATACGACATCGGCGTGCGACCGAAAGGAGTGTCGATTCGGCGAAAGCAGGATAGAGGAATGGCGTCAATGTACCGCCTAGGCAGTATGGGCGAGGAGGCATCCGTTGCTTAAGAAGGTTGTAATGGCGTTAATACTTGCAGCGGTCTCTTACTTTTCTCACGCGGGCGACAGCTCAATATCTAGCCAATCACGACCCGAGGAGGTCCGCGTTCTAGACTGCTGTGTCGCAAAAAGGTACATGTCCTTTCGATTCATCCTACATTTATCTTGCGGTGCTATAATTCATCAAGATACAGCCTCGCCAGTACTCCCGTGAGCTCTCGCATTTTGTCACGCGGACGCGGTCGGGCCGTACCTGCCTAGAGTGACTGGTGCGAACGCCAGAGACGCGAAGTCGCTACTTCGAAGAAGTATTGCTTGTCTCTCCCATCTCCACGTCTTCTACATCATTCCCCACATCTGCGTATGCTTTCTGCCGACACTGTGCAACTATCAACGTTGTTAAGCAATTCTCCATCCACCTCCCCTCATCACCATGATTCTGTGCCTCGCACTCGTCGCGGCGTCCATCGCACTGCACTTCGCCTCTCACACACTTGTGAAACTCGGGAGCGCCCTTCCGTTATCTGATAACCAATACATATTTCTTCTATGGTACCTCAAATGGGCTTTGACATTGTGGGCCATCGTCGATCTCAATTCCATCTTAAATCGATGGGCTGAGAATAGATGGCAATGGACGGCAGACACCAGTGCATGGGACTGGGAGAAGGAGATCGCAGTCGTCACAGGAGGCGCTAGAGGTATCGGGGCATGCGTTGCGAAGGGCTTGGTATCCCATGGTATGCGTTGCGCCGTCTTGGATGTTGTGCCGCTGGCGCCTACGTTTACAGAAGGTTGTCAATCTACGCAGGTGCATCCGAGACCCTGCTAACTTTCGCTCAGAGGAGCTTCGACTGATCCGGTACTTCAAATGTGACATTACCTCACCGTCTGCTCTACACATCGTAGCTGAGGCCATTCGATCGGACATGGGGTCTCCATCGATCCTCATCAACAACGCCGGCATTGGAAACGCCTCGCCGATTCTTGAGCTTCCCTTCGAGAACTTACAAAGACTTTTCCAGATCAACATCTTGAGCCATTTCAGCACAGTCAAGGAGTTCCTCCCTGATATGCTGGCTCGGAAGAAAGGCCACATCATGAGCGTTGCTAGCCTAGCTTCCTTCGTCTCTCTGGCTGGCGCGGTAGACTACAGCTGCACAAAATCAGGCCTACTCGCATTTCACGAAGGGCTAGGTCAGGAGCTCAAGCATAGGTACAAGTGTCCTGAGATTAAGACCTCGATCATTCATCCAGGATGGGCGCGGACAGCGATCACTGAGCATCCGGCGATCATGGCAGGCCTCAAGAGCACGAAGGCGAAGCTACTTGAGCCCGAAGACGTGGCCAATGCAATGGTCAAGCAGATTATTGCGGCGAAGAGTGGTCAAGTCGTTCTTGGCCCAAGCATCTCGCCAAAACTACGCGCTTTCCCTAGCTGGATACAGGAACTCATTCGAGATAGTCAAGCAAAAGTTGTCAGTGGAAGCGGCACGACTGGCTAGTCTTGTGTTGGGTTGGCACGAACTCTCGCAACATGTGCTCCGCCACAGAACGATAGTTCGTACTTTAGAGGAAGAGAGGGTGGGGCTGATTTAGACGCTCACGACTAAACGAGCAGCGGGCGGCCTCGGCAACGTCCGCTGGGAACAACCGCACTACGCCGTGAGTTTAAATACTGTGCCTTTTAATGGGCTTCATTAACAGAAGGCACAGTAGTCGTCTAAGAACTTTTGGACTTGTTGTTACGTTAGGGCGCGCTCCAAGATGCGAGCGCAGCTTGGACAAAGAGTGCAGCTTCACAGCGGTTTCTCAGTGCAATACCATCTCACGACCATGTGGAATTTTCCAACCCGTGATCCGATCGCTCTTTTTCCCAGATGCGTACACGCGACTTTGCGCCATCCAATATGTAGGGCTAAACTTGGCTTACGGTTGTTGGTATTCTCGGACATCTATGCGGGCTAAGCCTCGAAGCTGCCGCAGGTGGACTGCACAACTGCACCCATGTGGCATAGCACGCTAGCCTGAATTGGCCCGAAGCAGAAACCAACACATCCGTCGGCCATTGAGCAAAAGTCTGCGGCGGCTGTTAAGTACTTCAGACTGGTCCTTTTTGTTTCAGCGTCTGCTGTGTTTTGCTCTTTCGTTGCTGGTACTATTGTCTTTCGTTTCAAGTTTGCGATCATGCAATGTTGTTCAAGAGTCTTTGGTCCGTACTAGTATTGGTTACGAGCATCCGCGCAACACCAAGTATGTACTGTCCCTTCAGCATACTAATTGCACCACTCTAACGGTTCTATAGCCGAAGATAATCTACACGCACTGCAATACGAAAACGAAGGAATTGCATCACTTGTTCTGAAGCGACAAGGCCAGTCCTGGCGAAATGACACCAAGACTTCGATACCATCAACGCCGACAAGAGAACCATCTCCGGTGGTCTTGAGCTCCAGTTCCTCCGCAGAGCCGCAGAAGCCAAGCTCGAAGAGCGAGAAGGCCCCCCCAGTCGATGGTACCTCGACCCGGAGCTTATTTCCCAGCCCCGAAGGATTTCCATCACCATCGGCCTCCAATGGACCAATCACATCAAAGCACAACGATGTTTCTACATCTTTGGTGGCGACCGTCGGCTATCAGAGTACACACGTGTCTTCGGCGCAGCAACAGTATGCGAGCTCGACGTCGGTCAGCTTCCAAAGCCCGCCACCCAGTACCTCATCGGGACAAGCAACACAGATTAGCCAATCCATCGCCAGCTCTGCACATTCGTCTACGGTGCAAGAACAATCGCCAGTATCTCTTCGAACATTATCATCAACACCAATACCAGAGGTGCCCTCCCTCACGTCTAGCCAGATCGTAGCGTCTTTGGCGTCCAGTTCGGTGGTGATTCCTGTTTTCCTGACCCCCACGCCTTCCCAAGAGGAACCCTCGATGACTAGCCAAGCTGTGCTGCCATCGATTTCCAGCTCGGCTATTGTTCCTCAGCTCACACCGTCCCCAACACCACCGCATGAAGAGCCTTCGCCAATCAGCCAGGTCGTTATCACGATTTCAACTTCGATCGTAGTATCCTCGCAACAGATTTCTACTACCGTTGTGTCCTCTAGCGTGGTGCTATCTTCTGTGGTGCCCTCTTCCGTGGTGCTCTCTTCCGTAGTGCAGCAAACACCGCCATCGAGTCTTCTATCAAGTTCCGTCTTCTCGGAGGTATCCCCACAGCAACTAACTACGACAATATGGGACATCCCCTCTCCACCGGTGTCTTCATCCTCGGTTGTCAACCCAAGCTCTGTACTATCTTTGTCCTCCGACCCTACTCCTGTATCTTTGTCGAGCTCAAATACATCTCCAGCTACGCCGCTCTCTCAAACAACTACCATCGGTTCTGGTGCAGTCCCACCTTTAGGCAGCCCAGCTGCAAGTGAGCCACCGCTTTCTTCAGTGACGTCGAGCGCCATTCTAAGCGACCCGCCCGGGCTTCCTCTATCGTCCTCGGTATTGGTACCGTCAAACATTGAGACCACGAGCTTAATCAATGCGACACCACTACCGTCTAGTTCGATTCTTGTTACCCTCAGCCAGACACCAAGTGAGCAGACTCCACAATCACCTTCTGCAACAACACTTAATGCCCCTCCTGAGAACTCACAAGTACTTTCTTCTTTAACTTCCACTGATGGTCCAATCATCACCGCCTCAAGCAGCTCGGTCGCTGTGTTACCTCTGCCATCCAGTCTTGGTCCTGTTATCAGCAATACTCTAGAGAGCGTATTGTCGTCTGTTCTTCCAACACAGACTCCCAGCTCCGGTTACATCAGCGCCTCAGAGTTATGGACCTCTTCAGTCTCTCTTGTACTTCCTGTTTCTTCGCTCATGTCGCTGTTGGTGACTACTGACACATCGACCATTGGTCCGTCTGCTACCGCAACCAGCGTGACACCCATCATGTCGTCCAATACAAATGTCGTCCCGGCCTCCGAAACCTTGAGCAGCCGGCCGTTTGCTTCGGTGATATCCTCAGCCCTGCTTTCCATCAATGGCTCCGTAACCGACACAGTATCACCTGGGTTATCAGCTACGTTTTTATCCCAGATGCCGAGTGAAATTACTGGCTTCGTCACCAGCACACCCACCGGAAGCCAGTCATTGGCCTCAATTACAGCGTCTGTCGGAGTCCCATCTCTCAACACGTCTGCAAATACTGTCGGAAGCGCCACGTCCAGCACATCCGTACCAAGTGCTGCGTCGGCCATTACTTCTGGTCTGTTCACGAACACTAGCGCGGTCTTGTCGGTTAGCCCATCCGCCTCAGTGTCTCAGCTGGTTGTGTCAACTCTGACTGCTACGAACAACTCGGCTTCTGCCAGTACACCGCAAGCTTCATCTACGAGGACCCTCCAAACATTCCTGGGATGGAACAGCTCTTCAATGATCGACGCTGGGAGCTCTACGAACTCGATCCGAGGCGCAGCTATGTCAACAGGTTCTGTCATCACTCCAACAGCAACCTGGTCGAACGCGTCGCAGACCTCACCAGCAGCGGTATTGAGCAATTCTACCATTGTAAACAGCCTGTCGAATGCTAGTGACGGTGCGAGTGTCTCTTCTGTCACATTGACTATCAACTCAGATGTCTGGACTACACGAACGGTCCCTACTCTTTTCGTACCTACCGGATCCGCTACAAGCACCGCAGCGGCTTCATCACCTACGCCTCCTTTGACAACACCACAAAAAGCTGGAGTCGTTATTGCCGGTTTCGCTGGCTTTTTGCTTGCCCTTGTCGCAGTCGTATACTTGGTCCGCCGTCGTTACAATGGAAGGCGATCGAGTTCAGGAAGCATCTACCCAAAGGAAGCATATCTATACGACCCCCGCGATGGAGGTAATGGTCGGGACAATTCAACTCTCATGTCAGGTGGGTTATCTGGCTGGCCTCTTATGAAAGACCAAGCAAGAGCTCCATCAAGCACGCCGGAGTACGGCCACAGGCATAGCACCGGCACCATGACCACCATATTCAGCGAGATGGGCAACCCCTTCCATGAATTAGAAGACCCGTTTCAGGATTCCTACGATCCTCTCATGACTACACCCACGGACAGCGCTGCAGCGTTCTCTGCTGCAATCAGAGGCTACGGTGCTGGACCGTCTCAGATAAACGAATTGCCAGCTACACAGTCCTCACACGACGTGGCTTCCATGCCACCAACGACTCGCTCCATCGTGAGGGACGCGACATCCGACAATAGAGGCAGCATACTCAGCGAGATTGCATCGATAGCCTACAACCCTCGAGTGTACCCAAATCCTAATGCCTCGCGCTATGAGCGACTACCACCCATCGCTTTTCAATCAAACCAGAGCCTTCCCTGCGTTCGCGAAACAGATTACTCTGACCCCAACCGAGATACATCCGAGCAGGATTTACCTCTGCGGGTTCGGACAGGAGCCTCAGACTACATGACACTCTACGCACCACCTCCTATCTCAGATGCGTCAATTGGAGCGACTCAGCCTCCAAGGGTGCTATCAAAAAATCCTTGGGCGGCGTCAATGCTGGAGCCTACCAACCCCCAATCCTCGTCCTCACCTCTCCGTAAAGTCGTGGAGCATAGGTCACTTTCACCATACGTGCTGTCACCAAATGCAACGCTCGTGGAATCTGACCGTTACACGCTCGCTTACAACAAAGAGAAGTTCACGACATACATCGCGCCGTCGCAGGGTCAGTCACCCCAGTCACCACCCTCGGCCCCAATGCACAAAGGCTGGGAGGAATTCAAGCGCTATTCCGTGGAAAAGATTGAGCCCTCTCCCGCTCACCTCAGCCCACCACTGGGGTATTGGGGCCAGCCTCCTCCGAGGCAGAAGCAATCACTACCTCAACTGAGGCGCAAAGAAGTACAGCCCTTCAGCTCGCCAGATGCATCGCGATCTGATGACCGTCTGCCGCTGAGGGGAAAGGTGCCTTTCTCCCACAAGAAAAGCTCGAGTGTCCCTACCGCAAGCCTTGACCAACCCACCAAGCTCGACGCACGAGACCAAAACGAGAATGTCGTTCGAACCCAACGTAGTGTGAACTCCTTCAGGCCGTTCATGCAAAGAAAGAAAACTGGTGACTTAGAGTTTTCGTGCGCCGGAGTATAATGTGCTCTTGTTGCTTCGCCCCCTCGCCCTATCTAGATTTTCTTGAGTCATAGTTCCCTTACAGCACTTCATGTAAATAATACCCAAAACTATTTGTGTGACGATATAGCACATACTTTATCCTCCGATCCCATGTTCACGGCTGGCGCATGTATAGACCGGCTCCAGCTTCCTATAGACTTGTATTACTAGTACTTAATGCTAAGCAATTGATTGCACGTGGGCATTGCATTACCTATTTCTTGGTGCCCACGCGTGAAAGAGTTCCAATCGGCTGCATTCCTCGAACATTGCGAATACGAATGTTGGTGGTGTCGCTACTACAGCATGTCGGTCTCGGTCTCCGAAATAGTGTCTTTAACCAACGCCTGAGGCGATGCACATGTTGGAGGCGTCTCGACTCTCGACCCACGTGTTCCGACCGGTATTTGGCAGTTCCGATGTTGCTTTCGTGATATCTGAATGTGAGATATAAGACTCGCGAAGGATCGACAAGTGATGTTCGCGACGACACCAACGTTTACTGTCAGAGGACCGCACGCCCGCACCGAGACACGTGCTTGCATTGTCAGCACCATATGTCATAAGGACATGCACGACACTGTCAGTCTATCGAGTGCATACAAACAACGCCCCAGCACAATGGAGTGGTTTTGACTGCAAACAATCTGCAACCCATCGAAAACCCAGAGCGTGCGCCACAATCCGACCTCTCACTTCGTGCAGAGATTGCGAAGGACACGATTAATTACGACTGGTGAAATCACACCGCTCTTCCTTCCTACTTGCATCATCGACCTGACCTGTCGTGGCACACCCATGCCTACTAGACGTGACTGGTAAACTCTATCCCAGCATCCCCAGTCCGGTACCTAGCCCTGGCGTTTCGATCAGCAGCCACTAAAAGAAGCCCAAAACGTTGCGGCTCAAAGTGCCTGGTGCCGCGCGCACAGAGCTTCCTTCTACTCGTGGCGTAGCGTCAGGCGTGGCCCAAAGCCGAGAAGCCCGAAACCTTAGCTCTGGGCAGGGAAGGAGAAGCGCGGGCCAGATTCTCGCGTGGCCGACATGGCCGCGGAGAATCCCCCGATTCGACGGCCGTGGCTCCGGGGGCGATCGATAAATGGGCGAGGGGTGGTTTCTTAGCCTGAAAGCAAGAAAACATCATCATCGCGGGAAAATTTGGGCAGCAAGGCACAGTGATGTGGGAAGCAAGGGGGAGATCGACGGGAGCGTGCATGCGATGATGGTCTCGTGATTTTTGTTATCTAGAGCCCTGCTTCCGCTAGCGACGCCGTCTGTCAGCTCCAATCGTCGCTGCGACTGGTGATGGGTGTAAAAATCCTAAACATGAGGCGTGCGCTATGAATGATTTTATCCAGATTATCCTGAAAATACTCGACAGTAGGGCAGTAGACAAAGCCTCTGCAATCATGTCCCACCAAACGCAAGTTCCAGAACATGACAGCTCTCAGACAAGTGCCTCAAATCCGCCAAGTTCACCGCTTGTTCTCCTGACTTCAAGCCACCACGTGGAGCAGCCGTTGACTTGTTGATTTCAGCCGTGGTGTGTCAAGCCTGACTTTCCGCCTCTGGCACCTGCGACGCCGTTGCGCTTGTTCTTTTTCTTGTTCCATAGCTCGAGGAGCCATTCGTGAGACGCTTCGATGTCGATTGGGGCTGGATAGAGAGGAAGCTTTTGACGGTGCTCCCGCTCGTACTTTCGAGTACCTTCATGGCATCTGATCTCTTTGCTCAAACGCTCGAGGACCATTTTTGCCATATCTTCTTGTATCCTCGTAGCTACGAGCGAGCTGTCCGCTTCAGTTCGCGCTTGGTCGGTAGTGAGCTGAGTAAATCGATGGAAGAACTCACGCTTATAAACCTCCAAAGCAGTGTCGACTGGGGGTGCGAGGCCGCCCATTTCGCAGATCAACGTAAGGGGCGCTTCGGTGTAATTCCAGCAGTCCATGGTATGAATCGAATTACGGTGATACAGCTGCACGTCCAAGATGTGGGCTTTCGTTGCGCCAACAGCGATCGCGTTCTGGCATTCCTGTCTCAAGCCTTTGACATCCAGACTCGAATTGAAAACGGGATTGACCGAATCGAGCTCCACACTCCGTGTCTTGTTCCGGTCTACGCGGATGCGCACAAAGAAGGTATGCACCTGTCCAAGGCGCAGATGGGCTACCTCTCTGCTTCCAGAATTGTGAATGAGCTCGCAACCTTCTCTAGTCCGGATATCCACGGAAAGATCGCTGAGTTCCCCAACTGGCGCCTTGGAGCGAGCATTCTTCAGGATGCGCTTGACACGACCAGGTACGGATTGGTATGAAGTCCAGTTGCTCACGAACACGTTCTTGCAACAGTCATCGAAACAGACTGTGTCTTGAAGTTCGGGTTCTCGACGGTAGGGTAGTGCAGCTGGGTTGATACGATGGATGTACAGATCCGGAAAGCTCTTTGACACATCGTGCAAGACGTACGCAGCAGGAGACAGCAAGATGATGTGGGTACGGCCCTGCTTCAGGTCATGACCTTGTAGAGAATTTGCCACGGAAAGTACGACATCCGTCATGGATGGCTGGCCCAACTTTCAGCGTTCATCTCGATAACACCTCGTACATGCACCACTTACATTGGGTCGAGCGGGCTCCCAAATCTGCGTACCACAACGGCAAATGTTGGTGGAGAGGTCCATGAACAGATCTTCGGTGTCGGAAGCAAGAGGTCGAATTGGGTGATGTAATTCAGGTTTGTTGCCGGTAACCAGATTGTGCGTACAGTGCGTTGTGTAGAGTGCGAGACGATCGCCTCGTCGCAGGTGAAGCAGGGCACTGCTAACCGCGTCGGTTGCTCGTTCCAGACAGTCTTTGGTAACGTAATAGCTTGGAGAGATTAGCCTCTAGAATGTGTGGAGGGATTGGCGAGGCTCGAACCCATTGTCGACGATGAAGATTACATCGACAGTCACGCTTGGGGACGTGCTGCGATTCTGAAGAACACCTTCGACTTCGACAGCGACCGTCAATTCCTGAAGATCGCTGTTCAAAAGTTTGACTTCCGGGAACATTCTGATAGCCGTCCGTAGTGTTGTAGGCATCTCATCTGCTTTCAATGCCCCGTCATCCAGCATGTCATGCTCGTCCTCAGCTTGAGTCGGTAGTCGCTTAGCCATACGCTCCATGATACTGTACATGGTGAGCTAGTGTTCTTTAGATTTCCCACAACGTGGAAACCTTTCCGATACCTACTTGTGTGCGTTCCTTCTCAAGTAAGCCTCCACGGCCTCATCTGATGGCTCCTCTAAACCCGTTGCTTCATCGGGGCTGGTGACAGACGAATTCGTAGCAAATTCATTTGAGCCAGACGCATCATCGAAGCTGCTGCTGGTCTCTCCCGTTCCAACACGACGCAGACGTGGAAGCGCGTTCGTGAGCTTGCGCAGTCTAGACGTACGGCGTTGCACCGCGACCTCTGGGCGATTTTCGATGATGTCTTCGAGGCTCTGTTGTGCAGTGCTGACCTCGGCGCGTAGTGTAGTGTAGGAGGTGTTCGTGGAAGGCGCGCGCACAATCGAAGGCCGACGTGCACTGCTTGGAATTAATGGCGCATCTGTTGTGTTACTGTTTGTGGCCGGATCGTGGCTGTTGTTGCGAGAGTAGGAGGTTGAGTCTCCCATACTCGAGCCCGATGCCGAAGAACGGCTGTTCCTGTTCTTGCGTATCGTCAGAGGTTGGTCGCTGGGAGCGCGACTAACTGGAAGAGGTGTCACCGCCCACGTCGATGAGGCTTTGAGCGGATTCGCCCAATTGAAAACAGACGACTCGTCGTTGTAGTCGGGCGGTATCTCCTAGAATCCACCCTTGATCTCGTCGATAATGTCGTCGAGCGGGCCTTGGACAGGACGAGCGTGACTCTGGGTTGGCTTCCGAAGGATGCGTCGCCGAATTGTCGTTCTGCGAGTTTTCTTGTGAATTTGAAGCGGTGGAGGACACAGCGTCGCACGATGTGGGAGCAGAAAGCTGCTTACAGCCACAGTAGCCATGTTGACGCGTTAAATTAACAACAAACGGAGCCCTCGAGCGCGTCGCGTCCCATTCACCAGAAGATTTCGAAACGCACAAAATGGTGACTGCCAACCACTTTCTTTCACTAGGATGCACAAATGTATGTTATCGAACAATAAGCTGGTGCGTGGAAGAGCAGCTGGTGACAAGAGAAATGACCTGACGCTAATTTGATGTCCGAGATTCAGAAAAGGTTGCAGCTGCCTAGCGATAGGAAGAACGCATGAGGCCAGGAAGTCACGATTTCTGGGAAGGAACTAGCTACGAGCACCGTACCTCCCAATATCGGTCAAAGCGTTTGCGTCCAAGAAAATAACAATACTCCATCGGCACACATCTCAACACACTGCTCGTTCATTATTCTGATGTAGAATAATCAGCTTTGTGCCGTCGTGAGAGACAACGCTTCCAGCTGCCCCTTCATCTTCTCTATTCCCTCCTCACCACTATCCCGGAAGCGGATCTGCATGTGTTAACGGTCACAATCTTTGCTTCAAGATATCAGAAGATCTCACTATGTCCTCCCTCTCTGTGAAAAGAGCCGACTCAGACAGACTTGCTTTGACAGCCTTCTTGACGCGATCTTCCCAAACACCTTCCCAATTCCATTCGCCTGGCCGCCGATTACGGCTCAACGTGATGGCATCGCCTTCTTGCTCAGACGCTGGCGATTCAACGCCTGGTGTCCCTGACTGCTTAGCTTGCAATGCGGGAGCTCTGTACGTTCGCCAAGCGTGGTAAGCTCCAGGGTTGGCTGCCGCCTCGAGCGGAAGGGAATCCAGAACGGATTCTTCTGTGAAGGTGGAGCGGATGTAGTCTAGGATCTTGACGATCGAGACCTCTCCATCAAGCGCTTGAGCACTATCGGTGGCCAGCATACCATCACCAGTTGATGATCGTGGTCCAGTAGTAACTCGGGTCGGACTGCTCATCGTCGACCCGCTGACTTCTCGCGAGCTCGGTGCGGATCTTCGCGCTCGCCCAAACCACTGCGGGAAACCGTGCCGTAGGCTAAAACCGCCGGGTGGGAGCCTCTCCTCGTCGGTAGCGCTTACAGTGTCGGTGTCAAGTGACGCAGTCGTGAACGTGTACGTTGTCAATGGTGTCAGTAGTGGATGGAAAACATCGGTTGAAAAGGTCACGAGAGGCGGCAGGGTTGGATAGCTGGGAGGGAAGGAAATTTGGAAACGTAGTACCGCAGGAGCATATGGACCTGTCAAGAGTGAACACGCCGTGGTGCGAGTTTGGTTATTGGAACCACATCAGCACTTATTTACCTCTGCGAACGAACATAACGCCTACCCATAGTGTCGGATCGCCAGGTGTGGTGGAAAGGAAGACTCCTTCTAGCTTCGCTGCACGAAGCGAAGCGAACTCGATGTTCAGGTGCTGCTTGCGGAAGGACGGCAGATGCTGCGACATTGTTGGTTGATGAGTCTCATTGAATAGGCGATCCGGTGGTTGGCAAAGGATACTGGTGCCAAGCATTGTGCTTATGTCATGAAACTTGGGGCAGGCCTCGACACCTGCGAAGACACTGCTGCATCATCGCCGCCAGTGCACGCTGTATGTCTGAGCAAAGTCCTAGACTGCTCAATAGTCATTCTCGCGATGCCGCAGACGATGCGAGACGGGGAGACGCCTTATCCTACGCCGTCACACTCTCCAATCTATCATTCGACCTTCACCTATATGCCCCGTCGTCCGTAGTAACGCCCTACGTCCAAGGAGATAAGCGCAGGTCACGAGAGTACCGACGCAGTCATCCCCTTACGTGGCAGGACTACGTCTGCAAATTGCTGGAACGCGATTGGCTGGGACAACCTCCCGAACAGCATATCGAATTTGAACATGGGAAATCCCTTCGTGCAACACGACGATAACTCGTCCTGTGGCCAAACGCAACTACTGCACCATCGGTGATCATAGGAGGGATGCCGTCGGGCGCAGGCTTATCCAAGATCGGTCCTTCATCTGCCTCGTCGCGTCGGTCTATCGCCTGCTGTATGATGTGACTGGCGCAAATGGGCGCAACGACACTTGTCAAAAGATAGCAGCAAGCACTTCTCACGAGCCGCTCGTGGGACTGCAGTCACGTCACATCTCATCGGATGGTGTGCGTGTGGAAGTGTTGACGACTCGAATCCTGGCTGCGCACTTTTTTGTGCCACCGAGTGCCCGTCGGTGGTGTGACAACTACGACTGCTTCAGCCAATGCGTTGGCCCCAGTCACAGAAATTCAGTGTAGTTGTACGCTCGCAGTCCGCATTAGACGTAACGGTGCCCTCGCGGGCGCGGAAGGGCCGTCTGATCTGTTTGACGTCCTGTATGGCGCCTGCGGCTGTGGAAGATCGGAAGAACAATCGTGCCATCCAGATTGCTGGGTGCGATCTATGCTGCCCAGTTTCCTCCGCGTTCCCAACACAACTCAGGAGCCGAGCAACAAGCGAGGATGCACAGTACACACAATCCTGCCCGTACCAGAGCGGTGTTGCGCCCCTATCGAGTTTTAGGATGGCATCGTCCAAGCCAACCTGGCGCATCCAGAAGACACTAAGAAGTCGCGTGGAAGCCCTGGAGCCTCGCTTGGACAACCCTGGTTGTGTCAGCCTTATTACATCTTCACCGCCACATCTCCCACGTCGATAGCCCACATTCTTTTACCTAGCTACCGCAGATGCCAGGTCAGTGAGCTGCAATCAAAGCGGCTTTGAAGCGTTCACATAGCGCCACGACTCGGGACAAGCAATATCACCCAAGTACAACGATTGCTACAACACGCATGCACGCACCTGGGCGCAGAAAACGGTCAGCTGATGGGTTTTGGAACGCCCTATCTATTGGGCCGATTACTCATGACGCTGGTGTCGGCAGTAATAGCGTGCGTCGAATTTCGGCTTGCGACTCGGTTGGATGCAAGTCGCGGGAGTTTCGAAAAAGTCACGCTGACATCCTACCCAAAACCTGGGGCAAAATAAATCGCCGCAGCTTGCTCCACCAGCTAAGGATCCTGAAAAGCGAAACGTGCTTCTTTTATCTTGGTCCACGCGAGTCGTGCGTCTTCTTGAAGCGTGCATTATATGCTGCGTCTTATAGGCATATCGCAGGCCGGCGATACTACCACCAATGTGCGAGGCGCGTGACGAAGGCCACAGACAAGTGTTCACCAACTGGCTATGGTGAAAGTCGGATGCACACCGCTATTCTCGTCGTGCTATGTCGGAGCAATGATGATGGCGGGGCCCAATTTCATCACTGATCTGAACAGCAAGTGATCCCTGCTGAGCTGCCAGGGCTGCGCTTCTGGAAAGCAAAAGCTGCCTCTCTTGACTCGCAGCCAGACATTTGCTTCTGCCCCTGACCAGACGGGCGCGTCAAGAGAGTTTTGGTTCAGGGCGGAACCCAGCCCTAGAGCCGACGCGGAAGTCTGTTAGCTTCCGTTGCCTATTGCGGTTGTCTTTGCTCAGCGGACGACAGCCGGCACGACGTCTCATTTCTGGCCTGTGCACAAGTAAGCGCTGGTTAGGGCGTCGAACCGCAGCCGCGGGATTGTTCCATATGCAGCCAGCACACGCGTTGATCGCTCATCGACAGGGGGCTGCTTTTGCCGAGCGGCTAGTCATGGTACCCTCGAACGAAATTCCAACGTTGTTCCTACAGTAAGTTTCCGGGGCCCAGGCTTACTCGTTTGTCCCTAGACGTTCCAATGTTGTGGATTTCGTCTACCCGGGTTTAGTCTCTTGTGGTCAGGGGTGAACGGCGACATGCTTCTCAGCACAATTCCTGCCCTGCTCTTGCGCTGACCTGTAGTCACCATGCCCACCATGGCCTGAAACTAGTAACAATTCTTGGTCGCCAGCGCAGCTGTGTTCGGTCGCTTATCGGTAGTCCCCAAGCTGTCACGTCGAGCGATGGCTTCACGGCTCCGCTCTAATTTGCATTCGCTGGCTCTTTCCGCTACCGCTTCCACTACGCATCACCGCTTGTACTCCGTCCTCCCCGCGCAGCCCAATCCTTGCCCTGCTGTCAACGGGCCATCCGCTTCCAGGACGCCACTTAAATCTTGCTCCTCCTTATATATCCTGTGACGTTCCTATCCCTGGGCGTCCTGACTCTCCGCCATCATAACAAAGGCACTAATCCGTCATAAGTCATACCTGTACATGTCTCACTTAGCTTGCAACTTAAGTCTTCTCTGTGCCCATCTTTCATAGACCTTCCCATTTCTTCACAATCGCTCCCTGGCATCAGCTGGTCACAACAACAATGGCTCGATATGACAGATTCACTGCGAAGAGCAGAGACCTGACACCATTTCCAACACGACAGATGGCAATTCTTGGTATGACACCGGAACTACCGCTACGGTGATATGCAGCAGCTGACCTTTGTAGCGCTGTGCAGGATATGCGAACCCATCGCTTTCATGTCGATTTTCCCATACGCATACTTCATGGTTGAAGACTTCGGCATCGCCACAGACAAGAGCGGTATCAGCATGTACGTCGGGATGGTGACATCCTCATTCGCATTCGCAGAATGCATCAGCGGAATTTTCTGGGGCCGTCTCAGCGACCGGATCGGCCGGAAGAAGGTGCTTCTCGGAGGTCTCTTCGGCACTGGATTGAGCATGATACTCTTCGGCTTCGCAAAGAATCTGCCCATGGCACTGGTCGCGAGGGCGCTCGGAGGATTGCTCAACGGGTGAGATCATTGTACCAATTAGCGTCTGCGCGCTTGTTAACCGAATATGCAGGAACATCGGCGTGCTCCAAACAACAGTCGCTGAATTGGTCACGGATGAGAGGCATCAGCGTAAGTTGGCAAAACAAATTTCGGAAACTTGATCGAAAGCTAATTGCTGGTAGCGCGCGCCTATTCCATCATGCCCTTTGTTTGGTGTCTTGGGTAAGTTTCTTCGCGCGACAGAGTTTGTATGGCGCTGACCGCCTTTCTGTAGTACGATCATTGGCGGGTTCCTTGGCGGTGCACTTGCTCGGCCAGCCAAAATGTGGGCTGCGTTTGAGGGCACCATCTTCGAGGAATACCCGTACCTTTTGCCAAATGTGTTCTGCACTATCGTCGTCTTGTTTGGGCTCACGGTCGGCATCCTGTTCCTGGAAGAGACGCACGAGGATCGGAAATACGACCACGATCGCGGACGCGAAGCTGGGCAATGGCTGTCGCGCAAGTTCTGGAAGTCAGACACAGATTCGACACTGGACGAAAAGGAAGCCTCTATGGATGAGCTGAAATCGATGCTTGGAGAACACACGCAGGCCTACCAGAGCACGTCAAGCTCACCCACATTATGCAGTACCCGAACCTCGATTTCCGACGTACCATCGTTTATATTGGACAAGCAAATACAACGCACACCGACCACCAGGGAAGCTTTCACTAAACAGATCTGCATCAACATTGTGTGCTACGGCATTCTCGCGTTGTAAGTATGAACCTGTAAAGGCGAAATCAATTGACTAATGAGAACACAGCCATACGATCTCCCTGGAACAACTTCTCCCCATCCTCATGTCCAAGCCACAACCCCAAGGCGGAGACACCCATCTACCATTCTACTTCAGCGGCGGCTTCGGCTGGACGACCCAGCGAAACGGCCTCTTCCTCGCCACGCAAGGCTTCCTCCAAATGTTCGCCCAGCTCATCGTCTTCCCTTGGATGAGCCGAAAACTAGGCAGCCTCCGCACCTTCTGGATCACGCTCTCCCTGTACCCACTCCTCTACCTCCTAGCCCCCTACCTCGCTCTCCTACCAACCAACCTCCGCATCCCAGGCCTCATGGCCCTCTTCGTCTGCAAAGTCACCTTCCAGTCCCTTTCCTACCCCTCGCTCGCCATCATCCTCGCCAATTCGTCGCCCTCGAAAAAAGTCCTCGGCACGCTCAACGGCGCGGCTGCGTCGTCTGCTAGTATCGCGCGGGGCTTCGGCCCCACGATAGCGGGCTTCATGGACGGCGTGGGCGAGGCGAAGCACATGTCCGGCCTGGCGTGGTGGACGATTGCGGGTATTGCGCTGATTGGATGGGGGCCGGGGTTTATGTTGCAGGAGGGTAGGAAGCGGCCTGCGGGGTTGTATGAGGATGAGGAGAATGTTTTGGATGGGGATTCGGATACGGCGTCTGTTAGTACGCTTGTTCCGGATGAGAGGGTGGGGAGTGTGCTGGGGAAATAGATGGATACATTACGACGAAAGAGAAAAACAACAAGAACGACAACAAGAACAACAACAACACGGCGCAACTGGGATACACAACAAACGATATACCACGCGCTGGCAGCGACAGCAACATACTGGATTTTTTCCTTCCTTTCCAACACAAACTACTATAGATGTTAGGGTTCACGCTCTAGAGCGGGCGCACCGCAAGGCAGAGACATCTCTTCCTTTTTGTCATCATGGGAGGCCTTTTGAGCGAGATTATTCTTTGAAAGAAGGGAAAACAAACCAGCGATGGAACACTTGGGAGCAGGCGTGAAGGCAAGGCGTTTGTTCAAGAACAGAATACCCCCAGCATTGATTTTATCTCGGCTTTTAGTACAGAAGTATATTCTTTTGTTGTTAGATTAGTGTGCTCGGTTGCTATCAATGGATTCTTTGATATCATTTGCAAGACGTGCATGTATGGTGATGGTGATGGTGATGGGTGGGTGTTGCTGTGACTTCCGTATGTGTGGGCTCTGAAGAGTCGGTGAATGAAGACGAGGCGGCAGAGTCATGGACCGTTCCGCGGCCTTCGCACACTGAAGCGAGAATGCATACGAATGTAGGTGAGCTTGCATGCAGCCGTTGATACTCTTGCAGACGCAGACCCCGCGTCAAAGAGTGAAGCATGCAGCACTACAGAAGCATGACAATGGGCAGCGAGGGCGGTGGATGCAGGTGCAGTCGTGTGGGGCGCAGACAAGTCAGTCAGTCTCACGGGAATCTCCGTGTGTAGAATGCAGGTGAATCGAGAAACGCCGTCATCATCAGGAATCAAAGTGAAATGCCAGAGGGAGAGATGGTGAAGGGCAGCAGATTCCTTAGAGAGTGCGGAGTTGACATGTCCCACTCCCACATGGCTGACACGTGCGGTGACGGCCCGCGTGGACAAGCTCCAGCTATCTCTCTTATCAGTCGCGAGGTTAGATAGCCGACCGCGAGCCAGGCCGTCGACGAGAGAGCGCGTCTCTGCGATGCTTTTTCGGACATGGCAGCAGCAGCAGTCACGCCTCGGACACCCGGACGGCCCGCAAGCTCTCTCTGCACAGTTGCAAGTGAAGTGCCCTCTACATACCACAGCCCGTGAGCTGTAGCTGCCATCCCAAGAGCGGTGCGGGGAAGAGTCCTGCCATGCGCCCTGATGAGCGGCCTCAAACGCGCCCTGGAGGAGCCCTCCCCCTCCCACTCCCACTCCCATGACGCCGACCACCCCTCGCCCTCGGCCTCGTCCATCGCGTCGACGGTGAAGCCCTCGTCGCCCACCGCGCCCACCGCGCCCACCGCGCCCACCACCACCGCCACTGCCTCGGCCGCGTCCTCGTTCCGCAATGTCAGCGCGTGCAACCGGTGCCGGCTGCGCAAGAACAGATGCGACCAGCGGCTGCCCTCGTGTGCGGCGTGCGACAAGGCGGGCGTCAAGTGCGTGGGCTACGACCCCATCACGAAGCGCGAGATTCCACGCAGCTACGTCTACTACCTCGAGACCCGCGTCGCCCACCTCGAGACGCTGCTGCAGGCCCACGACGTCGCCTTCCAGCCCGCCGAGGACTTCAACCCGGCCAGCGACAGCGCAGTGAGTAGCAGCAGACCGCCCACGGCAGCGCCCCCGTATCAGCGCAATAATGGCACCGCCCACCACCCGACGAGTGCCCCCCCCACCAGGGAGGACCACGAGCGCTACGACCGCGAGAAGCTCACCAAGCTGGTCTCCAACATCGGCATGGTCTCCGTCCAGGGCGCCAGCGACCCGCGCTACCTGGGCTCCACCTCGGGCATCTCCTTTGCGCGCGTCGTCTTTGCGGCGGTGAAGAGCTCCGTATCCGGCTCGTCCTCTGAGCGCGGCAGCAACAGAGGCGGCAGTGGCAGCGGCAGCGGCAGGCCCGCGGCGACCAACGTCGTGGACAGCGGCACCTCGATGCGCGACTCCTTCTTCGGCCTGCAGACGAAGCCCACCATCCGCCAGGCCAGCTTCCCCGACCGCGACCTGGGCGCCCGTCTGGTTGAGCTGTACTTTGAGCACGCGAACCCGCAGATCCCCATCCTGCACCGCGGCGAGTTCATGGCCATGTTCGACCGCGTCTACGCCAACGGCGAGCGGCATCGCACCTCACGGGAGTCGTACATGCTCAACATTGTGTTTGCCATTGGCGCCGGCATCATACTGGGCAGCTCCGACGTAGAGGACTCACCGACATCGGACCACGGCCGCTCGCCCACAAAGTCGCGCTCGTCCCCCCCGAGCAGCAAGAAGCGGCGACTCGCAGGCCACCAGCACCAGCCCGAGGAGTACCACGCCTCTGCAATAGTCCACCTCGAAAACTTCTTGGGCTCGTCCCCTGCTGCGGACCGTCCCGATGGCTTCGGCGGCGGCCTGGAGGAGCTGCAGGCCGTCCTGCTTCTCGCGGGCTTTGCGTTGTTGAGGCCTGTGGCCCCGGGGCTGTGGTACATCGTGGGCGTTGCTGTCCGCTTAGGCGTCGATCTAGGGTTGCATTACGAGGACGGAGTGGGCATTGACGGACCGGGTGCGGAAGACCACACCGCTGCAAAGTCGGATCTCAAAGCCGAGGGCAATAATGGCACGTCGACCCCAACAAAAGTCGACGCAAAGGAAAGGGGGCGCAGAGAGTGGGTCAGGGATCTACGTAGACGGCTGTGGTGGTGTGTTTATTCGCTTGACAGGCTGGTCAGCACCTGCGTTGGCAGACCGTTTGTGAGTGACATGTTGCTCTTTTACACCCTGCTGCAGTCAATGTCGGCTTTCCGCATTGAGGCCCTGGTCACTGCATCGTGGACGAGAAAATCCTGCGCTGCACATGATCCTCGCGGTCAGGGGCATCGCCAATTACCAAGCAGCTGGCGACAGTTATCGTGAACCCGGCAGCCAGGCTAACGTTCGACAGGGCATCACCGATCAGATCGTCACTACAGAGTTTCCGTCCCTGCTGGACGACCGTTTCATTACCAAGGAGGGTTTCCTCGATCCACCTCTGCATCAAGACAGGCCAACGTACAAAGTCGTCGCGCACCACTACTTTCGACTGAGGTTGCTGCAGTCTGAAATACTGCAGGTTTTGCAGCACCGCCAGGCGCAGCAAGCAAGGGCCAGTGGTGCCAACCAAGGCAATGAATTCATGCACACGAAACTGCCGTCGCCGTTTTTGGCGACGTTTGGTTCTTTCCGTGCCTGGAGAGCCGATATCGATCGACGCCTCCTGGAATGGAAGGATTCTGCGCCAACGCAGCAGGATGCAGGCGTGCAATTCTCACCATTGTTCCTAGAACTCAACTACTGGCAGGCCCTGATAATGCTGTACCGGCAAAGTCTAGTGGTACCATCCGGACTTCAGGATGAGCTTAGGAACACGGGCTCAGACGTCGGGAGCCCCTCGATGGTGAATGTGGAAGATCGCGAAGATGAGGACATGGTTTTCCTCAAGGTCGCAGAGGCTGGGCAAAAAGTTTTGAAGTTGTACAGACAGCTGCACCGCGTTCATCTCGTAAACTACACGTTTCTAGCCACTCACCATCTTTTCATGGCTGGTAAGCGTCATCACTTTCCGACCGTTGGCAGCGCTAATCGGTATCAGGCATTTCGTTCCTTTACGCGGTGTGGCACAGCGTTCATGTTCGCAGCTTGCTGGTAGGTCGGAAACTCCTTCCGTGTACTACCCCGACGTCGTGTCTGAAACACCAACACTAACCACACTCGCAGTCTCTCGACGATGTAGACTTCACCGTCCTAGCCGCGACATCCGTCCTGGGTGACCTGATCGACAAGTGCCCACCAGCAGAAGCCTGCCGTGATGCCTTTGACCGCATGAGCAAAGCCACCATTCAGATGTGCATGAGCACGACGGGCTTTGGACCCCAGGCCCTGCGAGCACTTCCGCAAGCGCAGCAGTACCAGGCCCAGCCGTCTCCCACAACGACGACGTACACGTCGGCAACAGACGCAGATGCTAGATCCGATACTGACATGCAAGGCTACTCCGCCAGACCCGGCAACAACTACTTCGCCCAGCCACACTCGCGCCGCCCAGCGCCACGCTTCGACATGAATCTCAAAGACCTCTTCTCCGACGACGAAACAGACAAGCGCTCCTTTAGCCGCGTATCCAACCAAGTAAACGCCATGCGCCCACCCCCACCACCCATCAAACACGAACAACAACAAGCTCCCCACCACCCCTTCACCGCAGACCTCAAAATCTCCCCCCAATTCCGCGCAAACCAACCATTCTTCACATCCCCCAACTTCTCCTCCCCCGACACATCCACCACCCTCCCCTCCCCCTACCAAATGTCCAACCAACTCCCCTACACCGCCTTCGCACAGAACATCACCGCCACGTACCCCGACCTCGGGACCTTCAACGACCTGGACTTTTTGGATAGTTTCCCGGTCCAGGGAGGGAGTGGCAGTAGTGGGCAAGGAGGCGATGCGGGCATGCTGCAGGATGTGGGCATGGGGTTTGGGTTGGGGTTTGGATCGGGGTTTGGTGAGGGGGGGCATGATTGGAGTGAGGGGGGTGGGGTGGATTTGTTTGATGGGTTTTTCTTTGGGCCTGGGGGGACGGGTGGGTGATGGGATGGATGGAAGGTGACGAGATGGGGTTGTGTAAGGTGAATGAGGTGGTGGTAGGGTTGGTGGTGGGTGTGGGGTTGGCATGCCCGGGAGGCGGCGAGCTCCGATACCCGTTTTGTTTCGAACATATAACTACTGGTAGCGCATATCTAGCTATCTTGTACAATGTATGATAGACGGCCGGTTTGATGACGATGAGTAAATATGAGAGAATGAAAACTTGCCAGTGCTACTGTAATCCAACAAAATTCTTGGACGCAATATATCCCCAGCCGAAACGTGAGTACCACACAATTGTCATGTTTCTTCATGTCGCAAGCACAAGAGATGATCATATCGTTCAGTTCAGTTCAATCATTGCTTCTCGTCGCTGTCTCGTCCCTTCGTTACCAAACCAAAAACACAAAACAACCAACGTACAAAATACAAGAAGACAAAACAAACAGTATACAACGACCAAAACCCACCCGAGCCTCGCCTATCCGACCCCCTCACCTGGCAATATACGACCAATCTCGCGCGAGCCAGCCCTTGCAGGCGGCTACAAACTAACGAGATGGTCTTCAAGCCGCGGTGAGGGGAGAGGGGCGGATGCGGCTCCAAACACAATCCCTCCGTCTCCATCTCCATGTCCATCGAACAGAAGAAAACAAAGGACACCAATCCCCAAACTCCACATCTCTCAAACAAAACGCTTCTCTCCATCGAACAAAAAAGACCAATTCCAAAACTCCATGCTTTTCAAACGCCAGTATCCGGCCAGGGGTATCATAAACGATTGAACGCCGCTCAAATGTAATGTGTAATGCCTCCTCGTCTCTCTCGCACCGCCGAATGTTGTGTTTAGTAGGTGGGAATGGCAGCCAGGGTAGCCAATGCACGCCTGCCCTGGGCCTCGAATGCAAGAATCTGCTGCTCGCACGCCTCGCGCAGCTTTTCCTCTCCTCTCTTCGCGTTGTACATGACCCACTGCTCGATGGTCATCTCCTTCTCAGCGTTGGTGAGGCCTGCCAGAACCGCGGCTTTAAACTCCTCGGCGGTAGTGTCATCTGCAGAGAGGCCGTCGAGACCGGCATCGACCATGATGTCGTTGAAAAAGCCGCGGACAGCTTGCTGGTTGGTGGGGAAGTTCTCGATGTCGATGGGCTGCCAGATGCTGATAGCCTTCTTGTCCTTCCTCAGGTGTGGCGGCGTCCTCTTAGGTGTGCCGGTCAGCAGATCCGGGGGCAGGCTCGACATGGTGAAGTTGGCGGCATCAAATGCAATAGGCTGCCTCTTAGGCGTGCCCGTAAGCAGGTCCGAAGGAAAGCTGGACATGGTGAAGGGTTGAGTGTCGGGTTGAATGCCCAATTCAGTAGGCATCTTCTTAGGAGTGCCTGTTGGTAGGTCGCTGGGGAAGCTGGACATGGTGAAGGGCTTGCTGTACTCAGTCCACATTTCAGTAGGTATCTTCTTAGGAGTGCCAGCTGGTAGATCGTCTGGGAAGCTTGAGATGCTCGAGAATCTCATGCGCTTGGAGGCGTCATGTTGAGACTCAGACATGTGGGTGTCATCGTCCACTGCCTCGCTTGTGCGCTTCTTGCCTCGGGTCGCTTTCTTTGGGAGGATAGACATGGATGAGGCCTCGTCAGCGGAATCGCTGGTACGCTTCTTGCCGCGCGTGGTCTTCTTGGTGACGATGGACATTGACGATGCCTCCTCAACCGCCTCACTGGCGCGAGTCTTGCCGCGAGGGTTCTTTTTTGGCAGGACAGACATGGACGAAGCGTCGTCAATCGCCTCGCTAGCGCGGGCCTTGCCGCGTGTGTTTTTCTTTGGTAAAACAGACATGGAAGAGGCATCCTCTGTCGCTTCACTGGCGCGAGGCCTGCCGCGTGTCTTCTTGGCCGGTAAGACCGACATGGAGGATTCATCCTCAATCGCTTCGCTTCCACGCTTCTTGCCGCGGGTCTTCTTCGCTGGTAGGCTCGACATGTGTATGGAGGAGAATTCCTCAAGGGCCGAACTGCCGCGCTGCTTGCCACGCGTAGCTTTGGTGGGGATGTCTGACATGTCTGTCTCATCTTCGATGGGCTCGCTGGCGCCATATTTGCCACGTGTCTTCTTGGTTGCGGTCGTGGCGTTGCTGGCTGTCGAGGATCGAGAGGAGGCGCGCTTGGCTTTGGTCACGCGCTTTGCCTTGCCCTTGGACTCTGGTTTGGAGGTGGGGTGGTATAGTTCGGTGAGGGAGAAGAACAAGCAATCAGACTGACGTTTTCGATGCTCCTCGAGGGGATCGTCTCCGGCTTCCCAAGCATCGAGAGCGAGGTGGCAGTATGGGCAGGTTACGCCATCAGGCATGTCCTCTGCGGGATCGTAGGACCAACCAGCTGCAGCCAATTGCTCGACAGAAGGATAGCCGGCAGCGACGTCCAAGGGCCACAGGTCGGCAAAGGTCGCGGTTCTGGCGGCAACCATCGCGTCGCTGGTGGGATCCTCCTCGGTCCTTGCTGGGTCGCCATGGCGAAGGCGGATGGCTGTGACGACGGCAAAGCCGCAGTGTGGAGAGTGTGTGACATGCTCGTAGAGGGGCACATCTGCCTCTTCCCAGCCGTCGAGCTGGCAGTTGCAGGCCCAGCACTTGACGTTATCAGGGCTGGCAGAGGTAGGCGCGAAGACGAAGCCCGCGTATGCGAGGTCTTCGGCGCTCGGCGATGCATACGGCCAAGCACCCTTTGACTTTGGTGCCGCCTTCTTGGACTTGGAGCTGGTGCGTCGGGTTTTGGCGGCGGCTTTGCCCTGGAAGGTGGCCAGTCGCGTCTGGTAGTAGGCCATGGAGGTCTCCATGGCGGCGGAAGGCGCGACGCGTCAAAGCGCCGATAGTTGCAATTGGTGAGTTGTAGAGTGTTTTGGGCGCGTTCAGCAGGTGATTTGGCGTGTGAAAATGTGGTTTTGGTGTCTGTCTCGTTGGTCGTGGGATTGGGTGTGTGGATATCGAGAGTGTTGTTGAGGAAGCCGCCGCGTAAACAAAGTCAATCGCGCGCCGGCGGCCCTTGCCCAAAGCGGTTGAGCCGGACCACGCTTACGTAACCAATCCTACACTTTGCGAGGCCTCAGGCAGGGAGCTCGACACACGATGAATCGACTTCGGCCTACAGCACGGATAGCGAAATGCAGGCGGTCGCTGGAATGCATAAATCGTCGGTGTATCGCGTCGCAGCAGACGCAGCCCAGCAGCTCGCCCAGTGACAAGCAGTCTCTGTCCTTTGGATGGGAAGATGAAGCTCCCTCCGTGTCCGACTTCAAGGACCTGCCCGAGGGCTTTGGGAAGAACCAGCTGCTGCAGACCAACGAGGACTTCAAGCGGAGCCTGCGCGGGATAGTGCGCCAGTTCCCGCCCATCACATATGCCTTTGCCTACGGTTCCGGCGTCTTCCCCCAGTCGGCTGCGACCGCAACGCGAACCACGCAGTCGCCGCACCCGAACCCCCCAGAGGCGATCCTGCAGTGGCAGAAGGGCGGCGGCAAGATGATCGACTTTGTCCTCACCCCGCGCTTCTCGCAGCACTTTCACTGGCTGAATCTGCGCAAGCACCGCGACCACTACTCCTTCCTGGCCTCACTGGGCTCGGGCGTGGTCAGCCATGTGCAGGACAAGTATGGCGCAGGCGCGTACTTCAACACGCACATCGACGTGCAGGGCACCATGATCAAGTACGCCGTCGTCAACTATGAGACCCTTCTCCGCGACCTCACCGAGTGGGACACTCTGTACCTCGCCGGCCGGCTGCAGAAGCCCGTCAAGATTCTCTTCGAAGAACCCAACCTCCGCCTTGCAAATCAGCGCAACCTCCTCTCTGCCGTGCGATGCTCGCTCTTACTCCTCCCTACTGCCTTCACCGAGAAGCAGCTGTACTCCACAATCACTGGCCTGAGCTACCAGGGCGACCCGCGCATGCAGTACGGCAGCGAGAACCCCAAGAAGATCTCCAACATTGTCAACAACCAGTTACAGCACTTCCGACACCTGTACCACGACATCATCTCCTCGCTCCCCAACATACGCTATGTCGACGAATCCGCAACACAGAAGTCGGGGTGGATGGAAGACGACAAGCTCGATCTGAGGCTTGAGCAGGACCTAGATCCCGAGCGACGAGGAAACATCATCCGACGACTGCCGAAGCAGTTCAGAGAAAAAGTCTACTTCCAGTTCCGCGGCAAATACGGTATTTCAGGCCGCGAGTACAATGCAATGCTCGAGGAGGCGAAGGACGAAGACGCAAAAGGCGGCATCAAGAAGCAAATCGGCGGTGATTTCGACCGGCGGATTGCTGCTGACAAGGACCTGCCGCAGATGGTGACAAAGGCGATCAACAAGACGGTCAAGTGGCCGTCCACGGTGCAAAGCATGAAGGGCATACTGAGCGCTGGTCCGACGAAGTCATGGCAGTATTTACAGGAGAAGCGAGCGAAGGGTCGAGAAAAATAGACGTACTCTGCGTCTGTCCTCTTTCAGTCGAGCATTTCTTGCACACATGTTTCCATCTGTACCATCATCGATAATGGACAACACAGCGAGCGAGCAATCGACACACTGTCAGCATAGATTTGTACTGGATAGCATGTATCCGCCAGCAGCGTTGAGCACGAAGGTTTCATGCACAAAAAAGGGAACGCATAGACTTGAATAACAATTGACGTAAAACATATGCTACTTGATGCGTACGCCTGCTGGCCACACTGCCACCAAGTGCAAGCACTTCCCTGGCTCTTTTATACAAGCAGCACATGTACCAGTTCATTCCTTGCTTACCCATCAACATCCGTATCCGGCTCAACGATCTAAGCCCATCCACTCCCTCTCTTCCACCACCCCATCTATCACCACTTTAGCTAGTCGTAAGACTCTCCCACGCTACTCCACACTCCGCACCACCTAATCATAACAACATGTTTCTCACATTCCCTCTTCGTCCCCATCCGCACGTGCATCGTCCTCGATGATGTCACTGACGCTTCAATCCACACAATTCCACCCCAAGCTCGTTTCCATCAGCCATTTCCTCTGTTATGAGCGTTGTGTAACAGCCCTTCATGCAAGTATGTCCGATTGCGTCGATGCTATTATCTTGTGTCACTGTACATCTCATTGCCAATCTACTCTCCAGATTCTACATCGTGCGTCTCAAAGCTCGCAGCTAGTTATTTCCTCAAGCCCGTCTCCATCAAATACATGGCCTGGCGACCGAAGACCTTCGTAGCTTCCAAGATACAGGGGAGATTGAGGACAACCATATCAGCGTAGTTTGATCCATTTAGAACACTTACCCGCGCCATTCGTTCCACTCTCCCAGGCCCCATTCAGCGCTTCACCTCCCATCCGCACGTCTGTAGTCGTAGTACTAGCAGCAGTTTCCCAGGTCTACCTATGAAACACCGAGCTGAACAGAACTGTCTTCTCGCGTCATGTTCGGTTTTCGTCGTCAAATTGCTGTCGAAAGCCCCGTCGTCGTCGGACTCGTCCCTTGCCATATCACTCACCAAAGACGTGCTACAATAAATCTTATCCAAGCGCATCCCTGCAAAAGAACGATGCCTAACAGCATCGACATGGGGTGGAAGTGCGTGGGTTGGCTCTTTCTCCTCCGTCTGATCGGTGTACACCGAATACCACCAGATATCGCAACACTCTTGCACTCGCCGTGCGATGCTGTCTTTACGAGAATACATCTGAGAACTATTTTAAACAAACATTAGTCACTCGTCAGAATCCTTGTGAGCACGAGTTATTCGTGGCAAAGGCACAGTATCTCGATGTTGGGACGCCTTCATGCGGCACAGCACGTTGCGAGCTCAACCTACGTCACTGCCACTTTGATCTCTCGTCTTCGCACACCTTGCACCAACATTCTTACAACAGTCTCAGTCTGATACAATTGTTTACGCCGAGGCAATAGATACCGGTACCCGAAGCACGAAGGAACTGTTGATCATCTGTTACTGCCTGGCGACAGTGCGCTCGAGGTTGCAATACTGTTGCGAACTCACCCACAAAAGCCTCGTCTACATACGAAAAGACACTTGAGAGTTGGGGACATATCTGAAATGGCGAGCTCGTCTAAAGAGTACGTATATTCTTGGCTATCAGATCTAAACTCATGCTTCGACCTCACCCGCACCTCGTCTCCTGGTTCATTCAATGGTGGATCTCCGAGGGCTTTACGCAGAGTAAGACTGTTCAAGTCGAGCTCGCCGCTTATCACGTCCTGGTCGTGGCTGTTTCAGATACTGGAAGGATACTCGATATGTGGTTTGCCTTGAAGCGGCGAAGCTCATGTCGAGGAGGTAGGTATTCCGGTGGCTGCTGAAGCTTCTCCTCGATGAGAAATGCAATGATGCTTTACGGCAATCCCTCGAGCACAAGGCAGAATGTCTCCCTCCGGAGTTGCGGCGTAGCGATTGAGCGATCTATAAGTTACGAACGTTGAGACTTTCTCACCAGTTCCCCAGAACAATCTACTTTTCATTTTTTCTGCCCCTCAACAACATCTCAAATCACGATGCGACTCCTCAGTCTACTATTTCTCTTCACCGGGGCAGCCAGTGCGGCTTCCAAGGCTGACCTGCAACGCAGAGATGCTGGTGTCGTTCACGACGGTCAAGAGAACAAAGGCCTCGGACTGGCTCCCACAACGGAACTGCAGTCCGATCACGTCCCGCAACTCACTCGTCGAGACGTCCGTTTGCATACAGTTGTTGCCAATGAATCCGCAAACATTCCAGATTTGGAACAGTATGTGAAAAGCAAGATCCAACCTGATGAAGAGAAGACTATCTATCCACTTACTCTTGAAGGCAAGACGTTTGGCTGGTCGGGTGTGGTTGTAGACGATGCAGCAAAAGAGGAGATCGCGAAACAGAAAGGAGTGGTGGGCATCAGAGAGAGCCTGAAAGCCCATAAGAAGCGAGCTTTGCCTCAAGGGGATTGGTCGCAAAAGTTGACCAGGCGCGCTGGCAAGTGGGTGAAGCAAGAGGATTCAGATGAAGCACTCAATGTGGACAGTCAATACCGTAAGTCTGCAAAACTAGATCTCCCAATGGTTTGCTTACGTCGATTGGCAGTGGGATTACCTCAGTCCCCTTTGAATACGTCTACGTTCCCGACGCCGGCAAGAATACCTTCATTTACGTCGTTGATTATGGTGTCAATCTCAAGGTCTTGAACGTAAGCGCATACTTCCAAAATTCACCCGTATCGCACAGTGGCTAACTCTCCCTCGAACAGGAGCTCGAGGGTGGCGAGCGAGAGTTTGTAGAGCTTCCCACGAATCTGGGTACACAAATACTGCAGACACAGCCTTCTAGGGACAACAATGAACAGCCAGGAAACGACGACGATGATGATCCTCATGGCACTACTGTTGCCTCCAAGGCGGCCGGCAAGCAGTTTGGGGTAGCCAAAGCGGTATGTTTCTCGACACTGATACATAGCGGATGTCGTGACTATCACGCTGGCATGAAGCAAATGCTTACTATATGCAAATTTATAGGCAACAATCATATCCGTCAAGCTCTCCGCGGGAGAGGATCAAGATTGGGAGCGAGGTATCGACTTAGTTGTCCAAGACCTTCTAGCGCACACCGATCGGCAAGGACGCAGTGTGGTGGTTTCCTCCATAGGTGTTGGCGAGGGTCTGACGTACGAGAGCGCCACCTCTGATGACTTCTACCAGAAGCTATACGCGGCTCCCATCAAGAAGCTACACGAAATGGGCGTTCCATTTGTAGCCGCTGCTGGAAATGAGGGTCTGACAAACAAAGACCCAAACGACCCTTCAAAAGGCCTACGAGACCGCGTCGAGGACTTTCCCTCGATCCTTGCAGACGCTGACTTTCCAATCATCACTATTGGTTCTGCTTCGTGAGTAATTCCTTCGCCGAGATGCCCATGTAGCTACAATCGCTGACTATCGCAGGTACTCGGGTCGGCGCTCTCCATGGTCGCAGATTGCCGCTGATAACCACCCCGATCAGGTGACATTGTATGCGCCTGGGGAAAGAATCGAATGTCAATCCAAAGTGAATGGTCGAAGACAGAGAGAGGCCAATGGCGATCCACCTGATAGTACTTCACTAGGCAAGTCGCCCACACAATTGTGTTTGACGGGTATTCTGACAAGAAACATCATAGCCGCACCGCAAGTAGCAGGAATCATCGCAACGTACCTATCCTACGACACGGACCAGCGGCCCTGGAAAGACCTGACCGGCGTCGCCCGCGTGAAGGAAATCATAGAGTACATCCAGTCCGACCAATCAAGCTGGGCGAGAGTAACAAACGGTGTCCGCCTCGTATGGAACGGCGCAACGAAAGAAGACCACGATAGCGCAGACAACAGGGACGACGACGAGCCCGAAACCCCTTCGAGCCCAGCGCCAAGAACAAAGGCGCTCAGCATCATTCTACAGAACGAAATCGACCAGGTTGGCAACGTGAACAAGTGGCTCTTCTACGTCGTCAACCGCGGTGATAGTCCCCTGTGCAAGAGCGACAAGGATGCGTTGTCAGCCGTCGATGCCCCAGATGGGTCGACGCTGGTTGACGAGGCTCCCTGGCCGGGAGGCGAATACAAACTCACGATCGACGGACTTGGAGACTGCGCATACAAGAACGGTGGCAACGACGCTGGCGCGCTGTGGTGCGGTGAACGAGCAATTCCGTGTTATGAGGAGGATTTGAAGGCCAAGGGCGAGGAGGGTACTAAGTCTTGTGAGGTGGGTGATGTGGCGGTTCAGCATCATCCGATTGCTTATTGTAAGTGGTAGGGTGGGCGTTGTGTAAGGGAGGTATGTGGGAGGGGTTTTGTATGGGTGTTTCGGTTGCTAGTATATCTCCTTTCTTCGGCTGACATCTTCGTTTTATATTTCCTTTTCTGTGCTCTAGTCTCCAGATTGTAGCCTTTCATTGCTATCTTGCAGAGATCCAACCTTTTTACTTGCGAGCTTGGGTCATCTTTTGTATGTGAGGTGCTTATATAGAAGAGGGGCTTGTATATAGCTATCACCAACTGGCCAGCTGCTTGCACCGATCAAACCCACCTCTCAGTTGCCTGTCCGGCTTCACAACCTTCCCTTGCATGACCGTATACCTGACGATATTCTCGCAGTCTTCCGGACGCACTCGAGCTAGCCAAATGCACTGCGCCGCCTCACCACTACCTTCCCTATTCGCATCAAGGAGTACCTCCCGTCCAGCCTCGTCCTGAACCCTCAGCTTCTCAAGCGCTTCCCGCACGCCATTGGCGTGGCCATTCGCATGCGGAGTTGGGCCTATTGCAGACGAGTGCCTGTACACCATGACGTTCGCCGAGAACTTGTGTCCGCCCACGTGGCTTATGAAGTATATCCCCACGCCGCCTGGTCGCTCGTCGTGCAGGTCGCGGTAAAGGCCCATGGGCCGCAGTATGCGCTCGAACTCGCGGCGGAGGAGGGGCGCTGATTGCCCGCATCGTGCGTCGCGCGTCTTTTGACTGCACATGAGGATGAGGTACTTGTGTGGGCATGGTCGCGCTTGCAGCGAGGGGGTGGAGGCTATGGTGGGTGGTACTGAGGGCGTGGGATGGGAAGGTGTGTCTGAGGATGAACTTTCTTCCGGCGATGGTGTAGACGGCGTCTGCGTGGAGGCGGTGTGTGTCTGGATGGGCGTGGTGTTTGTTGGACTAGGGTTTACATATTGCGTTATGAGTTCGGTTGTGTTCGCGGGCGTGACGTTGTCTATGAATTGCCATGATGGTAGCAGCAGAACCATGGAGCTGTCGTCGGAGTGGTTGGGCACAGGTATGTCCGACGCCGAGAGCATGAGTTTCTGCTTAAATTAGCCAATCTATCCATAGTTGACATGGTTCCATGTCTTACGCCGTTGCTGGGCTTCACATCGCCCTTCCCCACTGCCTCCATGATGCTGTCCTTCTCATCCGCAACATCGCGAACCCAGTCCGTCTTGCCCGTCGCAACAATCAGATGCGTGCTCCATCCCTGCACGTGACCATACAGCTCCTCCGTCTCGTCAATCTCGAATTTGCGCGGGTACTTGACGCTACAGCTGGAGCAGTCGTGGAGGCAGTCGTCTCCGTCTACCGTCGGATCGGTGGTTTTGAACAAGTCCTCCGAGCGCGCGGCTTTGGCGAATTCGCCTGCCTTGAGCGTAGGGACTTCTGAGGATGACAGCGCCGACGTGAGCTTGTATGAGAGGTTTCGCAGCATTCCTGTCATTTTGTAGACTTTTGCTTTGCCTGGTAATGGAGGCGGCATTGCAGCCTTTTGATCAGATTAGATCGGCGCTAATTAAAATGTAGCCGCAATGATGCGCCGTTAGCTCGCAATGCGGTCTTTCCGGGTAAATGTTCTACGCGGTGGACTATGATATTGACAACGACAGCGACACCAGGAGACGAGGTTCGAAAAGAGAGCCGTAAGGTACTTGGACTCGGCGTTTCCCTCAGGTTGTTAATCAACTGTCTGACGGTTTCGTCGGCGAAAGCTGGAGCCGGAACGCGAGCTCGGACTTGACCCTTCTTCTCCGAGCTGCTTCCTTCCTCCATACACATCATTCACGCCCGACGCCTCCCATCTGACACGCCAACCGTTCTTGGGCTGAAAGATATGAGTCATAATCAGTAGCTAACTACCTCATCGACATCGACACCCGTCCACTGCGAACGACACCTGCCGCCAAGTTGTCACGAGTGAACGCGACGCGTTGTCTACAGCCAATGAGACTCAAGGCGCTAAACGGGGCACCGATAGCGGGACATTTGGACTTCACCGAATCTACACTTCTCCCCATCGACAAATGTAATGGCTTCCAGACAGAGGACGCGTCTACGGACAGTAGCACCCCAGCATTGAAGTGGCGACGCCTAGGTGCGAAAGATGAGCGTCTACGAACCGGCTGGTCACAACCTTGCCTCCCTGGGGCTGGCATTGGTTTTGACCAAATCAACAAACCGATAGCATTGCCGGCTGTTGAGCAATTTTCGACACTTCTCGAGCCGGACACAACTTGGGACGAGACGACCATAAGCCTTGCCGAGCCAGGGGACGACTTCTTGCAACACTCACTCATCTTCCACGATACCCTCCTCTCATCCCAGGTTGCGCAGGACACAGTGACTGATCAGACTGTAACCTCGTCATCCTTCATGACGACTTCTTTCGGGACTACTATCTCAGAATTCAGCAGTCCTAGCAGAGTAGACGAGCACGCTTTGGTCTTACAAGTCCCACCAAAGATGACCATCGCTTCCCTTGGCTCCGTTCCTTCTGCACAGCACCTTCGTTCCATATACCCCCAGACACCGACCCCTAATGCGATTTGCGTTCTCATGGCTCCGCCCGAGCGTCGAGAAGTATTGGTTCGGAAAGGGGGTTACAAGATGGACCTCTATGAGCTCACCATCGGTGATGACACGAAGGCTGGCTTCAAGGTCACTTTCTGGCTGCGACCCCAAGATTCGAACAACGAGCAGTCCAATGTACAGCAAGCACTACTCCAGATACTGGAAAGTGTCAGAACCGGCGACATTCTCCTCTTACGAAACGTCGCACTCACTTCCTTCCGTGACACTGTCCACGGCCAGTCATTGAATCCATCCATTGCGCGGGCTAGAACCACTATCGATGTGTTGATGAAAAGCAACGGCGTTTTGGTCGGGCAAGTGGGTAGTCTACCTGCGCAAGTACTCGAATCATTCATGAGAGTGAAAAAATGGGCAAGAAGCCACATTGCCGTGACTGATGGTGGCTCAAGAAAGAGAAGCAGTAGTTCTGCCAAACGAGACGGCTCGAGAAAGCGGCACTTGTCGAGCTCAATCAACGAGGAGTCTCTGCCTCCTGATACCATGGAAGCTATCTGAGGCAGGCGGCGCCGTCATTCACAAGACACGGCAACGATCGGCCTAGACTATCCGTACTGTACTTGCATCTTTCTGAGTGTCCAGCAACACCGCCGTATGTGGGTCGCTGCGCCCTGGCAATTACTATGGTACTTAAAAAAGGCTGAAAGGTTTTTGAGGTATCCGCTTCTCAAGCTGAGCATATTAAGATGTCGGGTACGCAATCAAGGTGTGGTTTATGTTGTCGCACCATGAACGCGGCCCGTGCGACAGCCCTGTCATTCCACAATACCAGTACCCCACGTCCACACTCACAGCATCGAATGCTCATCAGCAGGCCCACATGAATCTTGCAAGTATCTGCCTTTCCATCTACGCCTGCCTGCGCCAATATCGTATCGCGATCGGCGCGAAGCAGCTCGCAGATGGCCCATCTACGGTCTCGAGGCTATCACTTCGCAAGCAGTCCGCATGGCCGTACACTTTGGCTTCTGCGATACGAGCCCACCGAAGTTCACAGATTGAGGATACTAACGGTATCCCAAGAGTTGAGACAGTGGAGTGGAGTCCGAAAGTTGGAATCTCATTGGCTCAAATCAATCCTTGGCTACGTTATGCGAACGAACGAAACATGTTTCGGACACTTGATCGCATACAGGGATTTGTAAAGGAAGAAAGACCTTTTTCAGTCTACGCAACATTGCAGGTAAGGCTGCATGAACAGTGACGGCACAGCCCGGTTGATGACACGGACGCTATAGGTCTATGACCACAACGGCGCGACAATCTATATATCCCACCAAATATCCCGTCCACAGCCTCAGCTCGCATCCGTCTTGCTTTCTTTCGTTAAGTCTCCAGTGACAGTCACTCTTTTCTCTTACGCAAGTCGTACGTTCATTCTTTACGGGTCTCGACGATCCATTACATTCTTTTGGGCTGGCCACTATGAAGTCCTTCATTTCGATCTTGGCAGGTTTGACCGCCATACTCTCGTTTTCAAGCATTGCTCAGGCAGCCGATGGGCCTTCATGTGCAGTTTACAAAGCGGACGAGAGCAGCTACTTCAGTGTCGTGGGAGTGCAGGGCACAGGTGTGCAGCCACGTCAAGACATCCGTGAACTTGAGAAAGATACGGAGACATGGAACATGTTCTTGCAAGCGCTGGCACGTTTTCAGGCGATGGATCAGAAGCAGAAGCTATCATACTACCAAGTCGCTGGTGAGTTGCGACTGCACTTTCATTAAGACTATCTCTAAGTGTTTCAGGCATCCACGGTGTGCCGTTCGGGAAGTGGGATGGTGTTGCCGGGCCGAACGGGCAACATATGATGGGCTACTGTCCGCATACCAGTAGCTTGTTTGGCACCTGGCATCGCCCGTATCTCGCGCTATTTGAACAGATCTTGCATGATCGCGCTGTAGACATTGCCAACGAGTACCCCTTCGGCGAAGCTCGGGACAGAGCGCTCGAGGTCGCCAGTAAAGTGCGACTACCATACTGGGATTGGGCAGCAAACCCATCGGACGCTGAAGGCTCTATCCCAAGTAGCCTCCGACGACCGATGGCAACGGTATCTTGTCCCAATGGCACAACCCATGAGATTATCAATCCTCTTTATCGATATGACTTCCATCCTCTCCAGGAAGAAGACTTTGCGCCACTAGTATGTAGCCCTTCTTTGTTTCCGGAGACCTAGACTTACATGCACTCAGAGAGACTTTGGCTTCAAGAGTTGGAATCACACCCTACGTTACCCCACGGATAGACTCGCTGCAGACGCTACCAGTCGCAACGATAAAGTCAACGTCCGCATTAGCAAGCAACAGCCAAACTTGCGTGACATGCTTTACAAGCTGCTCACTATCTACCAGCCGTTCAGCCAGGTCAGTAACAAGGCCAATGGAGGCACTATTGGAAACTTCGAGACGCTTCACGATGGTCTCCACAACGCTTTTGGGTTGGGGAACATGGGCATCATTGAGGTATCTGCTTTTGATCCCATCTTCTGGCTGCATCACTGGTAAGGAGCCTCAACTCGAAACTTGCATGATGCTGACAGCTTGTAGTAACATGGATCGCATCGTTGCTATGTACCAGTACCGCTTCCCTGAGACATGGGTTGAGGAAGCTAAGCAAGTAATGGGCACGTTCACTATCCCGAGCGGAAGTATGCAGGGGGTAGACTCTCCTCTCACGCCATTCCATATGAACGCCGATGGCGACATGTGGACATCATCCTCATCGCGCAACTGGACGTCTTTCGGCTACACCTATCCCGAGATGATGGACAACCCTTCCAATGAGACGTTCACATCTACGCTGAACAAGCTCTACAAGCCGCAGACCCAGGGACTGAACGAGACGCTCCCATCGCTACCTGCACCTGGTCGGAATGCCACCAACTCATCCTCTCAAGCAACGGACTGGCTCTGCGAGGTCAACATGCCAGCCGACATCAAAATCTCCTACTCCGTCCGCGCCTTCCTCGGCGCCCCATCCGCCGATCCCGAAAACTGGTCCATCGACAACAACTACGTTGGTCAAATCGCGTCCATGAGCTCCGCACGCATGAAGACCGACGTCATTGTAACTGGCAGCATCGTCTTGACCGATAAACTCGCACAGAAGCACCAATCCGGTGAGCTGAAGAGCCTGGACAAAGCAGATGTCGACGCCTATCTCAAAGCAAACTTCCACTGGCGCATCCAAGCCCTGGACTTCAGCGAGATTCCGCGCAACAATCCGCCAGCCGGCCTAAACGTCACTGTCTTCAGCGTGCCAGTCAAGATTCCGCAGTCAGACACCGAAGTCCCCACGTGGGACGGCGACGTCGAATACAAGCCCGAAATCGATGGCAATCCGCCCGTGTACAATGGTCCAGGAACTGGTGGCACGAATTCTACGCTACCTGCTGGTGACATTGCGGGCGCGTATAATGCCACGTCTGGCGAGTTTGAGTGGAAGAACGGTACTGCTCTCGATGTTGGTGAGAGCGCGACGAATGTTACCAGCACGTTTGTGTCTACGCGTTATGTCACGATTAAGGCGCCGCAGACTTCGTCGCAGACAGCTTTGCCTGCGTCTTCACAGGCACCTTCGTCTTCCCAGGCACCCTCGTCTTCCCAGGCGCCCTCGTCTTCCCAGGTACCGTCATCTCCCCAGTTTTCGTCGGCGTCTTCTAGCCAGAGTCTATCCACAGTCCAGGTACCTGAGCCTACTCCGCCAGCTGGACCGCATACACGCTACGTGACCACGGTGGTCAAAGAGTACGTGACTATGTAAGCCACTCTCAACGGATCGGATTTGTTATTTCAGGACACGAAGGATACTATTTGTTTCCATGTTACGTTACCCACGCTCTTTTCTACTCTTTTGGCGCGTTTCACGCTACCCACGCTCCTTACGTTTTGCTTTTTATCACTTCGCAGCGAACTTATGCGCAGCTATGGCCTGGCGCCTCATCAGTTTCGTCTCTTGCTTCATTCGCTACACTTGTCCCGTACTTCGAATAAGACGCTGCGGCCCCCTCTTTCCATTCGATATCGAAGGCTAGACGCATCGGAAAAGAACGTCAAAAAAAGTATGGAGTTGAAGAGAGCCTTTCATTCAATGTTTCCATAGCCACAATGAAGTCTGTCTATCCTAAAATTATCGCTGCGATGTGCAAAGTAGACCCAAAAGTGCAGCTCCATCATTCATTCGCTTTCTATGTACTAACAACAATTGGAGAAGGATAGCAGTGAGGTGGTGGAAACATAAAAGGCAAATAATGGTTTGAATACGTCAACCTTCGTTGAAAAGACAAAAGGAAAAAAGGAATTGCATTACAGCAATAGGATACAAGCGAAGCGAATCAAAGGGAAGGATTTGTACACATGATGAAACAATTTACCTCGTCAGCGCCATCATAAAAGAAAACCATGACGGTCGTCTCCAATCGCGAAGCAGAAACTCCAAGAAAAACTTCGTAAACGAAAAGAGAGATCGACAAGGCCACAAGGCACTACAAAAGAAGCCCGACCAATAGGGCGCATAGAAAGAACGAAGAGCCGTCATGACCAAGCGCAATGATATGCAAACGACACACAAAAAAGAACCAACGAACTCGGAACCCGAGCTTCAAATCGATGAGGAAAGCATCTTCAGAAACCAGACAACAAGACTCAGTACTCACTCCAAGCCGCATCCTCGTACCCACCATCAGTCCTAACCATCTTCCCCACCCTCCCATGCTCGTCCCCATAACTCCCCGCAACATACCCTCCATCCTCCACACCATCCTCCTCCTTTTCAACTCCACCCGCACTTGTCTCTCTCTTCCTTTTTCCCCCCTTCTCATGCACAGTCCTAACATGCTCATTCATCTTATCCTCCCTGGACCCAAAGCTCCTCCCCTTACTCTTACTCGCCGGCATCTTGGACCTATTACACCCCTGCACGGGGCAAAAGAACTCGATTTTCTGGGCCGCATGGCAATTTTCCCAATGCCGGCGGAAATCGGCTTGCCGACCGAATGTTAGATCGGCGCAGAGGGGATCGAGGCATTTGAATTTTCCGAGCGCGGTTACTTGGCCGATTACGGGGTCGGCGTGGGTGGTGGACGAGGCGCTGGAGATGGGTCGGCGGCGGCGGGGGCCGAGATGGATTGGGGAAGGGGATGGTGGTAGTGGTGAGGATGCGTGCGTGGTTTGGGGTTGTGTTGTATCTACTGGGCTTTGTCACTTTAGCGATGTCCTAACGTTCTAGTTCACGGTTGACTCACGAGTGGTTTTCTTGACGAGGCTGTTGGCTGAATGATCCGTGGCGGGGCCACGAGGGCTGTGTAGCGATTACCGGGTAGGGTTGAGAACTGTTGACATAGCCATTAGATATTGTTCTGGGTGATCGCGTACCAAAAGATAAAGCGACACAGAAATACAATCCCACCCAGGTTGGTATAGGGCGATCTGGAAGCTCGTATGGAAATGTCCTCGTCGGTTGACTATGGAACGAAAGCCCAAAGCTGCGGAAAGCTTGATTCATGGAATATGAGGCAAGCGAATCGTTCGGTAGCACCTCAGGCGCCAAGGGTAGACTGTGGTCATGCAGGCATAGAACAAATGCGCCTTGGCGAAATGTGGTTGAATCACTTGGTGGTGTGAAAAACGTCGGAAGATCTGGGAATGAATATACCGCCAAAGGCAACTGAGTTTCCAAAAAAGCCCGGGTGCGACTGGTCGTAAGACCCGATAGTCTTTCAGAAATCTGTCCTGCTGCCTTCGGTGGCAGCAATGCAAGTTGTTCCAATTTGAAAAGTAAGAACTTGAATGATAGAGAAAAGAGCATGAGAAGAGGAAGCGACGATGAACCCACCTTGTACATCAAATAGAGCACACAAGACTGGCTTCGTCTATGATGCTAGTTTCCTTGGGTTCCTGCATGGGCTTGAAGACAAGACAGGATGGCAAAGTGAGATGTCCGGAATGGAGCGCTGGAGACCGATCTAAACGTTGTCCTACTTAGGAGGGCTTACCTGCAGCTAATTCACGGACGTTCGACGATCGGGCTAGAGGCGATTGTCGGCACTCGATATGCGGCCTTGCTTCGTCCGCTAGATTGACCTGGACGAGCGGATCATTCGTCAGACCTTGCAAGTCCGAAAACATGAGTGGCGTTTTCTTGTAGTGTACTATGCGACATTGTACGAGGAAGGCTCCGGGCGATACCGGAGTTGTCAAGACCGTCCGGAAACTGGCGAGATAGCCTTGATCAGGACGCAGGTAGCAGGCTTACCATAGCAGCGTACGGGTTGTATCATAGCCGGACTGTACAAAGATTTGATGCACGTGAGAAATCAAGTAAGTATCCAGGAATGAAAGCAATAGGGGGTCCATCAAGTGTCCAGAAATCGAGGAATCAACGCTAATGGCAGGCTCCCCAGTCAAGGATGGAGGAGAGATGGGGCCCGTTATCCTGGCACATTCCTATGGATAACAACCAGGACTGGTTTGCGTCTTTCAAATCATGAGTAGAAACATCAAAGGGTATACGTACTTTGAGGAGGTGGCTTCTTGACCAAATATGTAGCCCACGCCGTTCAGACCCGCTGCACTTCCTTCCGCATCGTCCACTAAAGAAGCATCGTACACTCCGTTGAATGGCCAGCTGTGCGACTCGGACGTGGTCGGTGTATAGGCTGCGACGGATGAGCTGTAGCTGTGCGCAGATGTGGCTGCCACCCCGCGAGGCTGGGAATCAGCCTGGTACTGGTTGCCTATTGACCGAATCGAATGCTGCGTCGAGCTCCGTGACATGCCAGCCGACTGAGACATCGACGCGTTATCGTAGGATTGACGGTGTTGGCGAGCCTGCTGCTGCTGCTGACCGGATGCTATGGAGTAGTGTGATGCGGATCGCTGCATGGTCACCGGAAAATACCCGAACGTGTTCGAAGTGGGCTGTGTAGCGGGGACATAAGGCTGAGGTACAGCCTGGTGTTGGTGTGGCGAAACGCCCGATTTTGGGGATGCCGATGGCGACGTGTTGAATAGCGAGTCCTGCCTTGGGTGGTGAGTGGGCGAGAGGAGCGAAGCGGCAAGAATTTGTTGTTGCAGTATCATCTCTTGGTTGATAGCATACGCCTGCTCGACATTGAGGCCAAAATTCGGGCCGTTCGAGTACAGACGGGGCTGTTGGTGGGCGTCCCGATAGGTGTGGGCCATTTCAGCAACTTACTGCTGCGATGCGATACCGCGGGAAGCAGATGTTTGAGCCTAGCACCAGCGTACCGTAATCGCAGTAGGGGCAAATGTATCGTCCAGGAAGGAGGTCTGCGAACGAAGCGGATAGCTGAGAATTGGACAGACCTGCGGACCTGGGAGTGAAGCGGATGTATATAGCTAGCTGACCACTTGCAAGGGCGCCGGGCGCCGACTTACCAGCTGTCGAAGAGGACCTCGATTATGGCGTGCATGCATTACGCCACGTTGTCTCGATGCGGCATGTAATGCAATGACATACTGGAGTATCGAAGAAGGCAAAGAAGGCAAACGAGGCAAACGCGCAGACACGGCTGACTTTTCCCCATGAAACGAGAACCGCCTGGCGGAAAGCTGTCTGGAGTACGATGCGCACAGTGTAGGAATACTCGCCATAGACTCAATACTGTGGACAATGCTGACTGTGAGGATGTTTCGGAGTGAATCGAGGGCCGGTGCGAAGGAGAAGGCTTGGCGCCGTACATCAACATGAACATGAACCTGCCTTGAAATGGTAGGAGCGACTAAGCGAAAGACACAGGCCGACACTTGCTAGCGCAGACCTCAGTAACTCACGACTTCGAAGCGGATGTGTTGGATCTACACGAGCTGTAAAGTCCTCCTTCAAATGCCAATAAGTAGCAACAGGTATAAGCGACTCTATCCGGGGTCCGGCACCTATGAAGCAATATTTGTCCTGTGCCGCCTCACATTTTGAATTCAGACGAGCCGCACGATGCACGCTGTTGGATTTTACGTTTTGTTCGCCCGATACTCACCGTCCTTCACGCGACACATCAGATCAGGAAGCCTTGCGTCACGCTGAGGGGACATCAGGCCTCGACAGTCCAAACCTTGATGGTGGCATCACCTCCCGCACTTACAACCTTTGCAGCCTTTTCCCACGCTACGCCGGTAACTCCATCTTTGTGCGCATTGAGAGCCTTGATCCGCTTGCCCGGGTTCTCGGTGCTCCAGACCATGACGTTCGTGTCCAGACTTCCACTCGCGGCATACTTTTCGCTCTCGTCCCAAGCGAGGCAAGTAATGCGAGCAGTATGAGCGCTCCATCTGTCGGTAATGAGCTTGAAATCGCCCGACGCCTCGAACGCATAGATTTTGCCGTTGGCAGAGCCGACTGCAAGCTTCTCTCCAGACGGAGAAAAGGCAAGTGCTGAAATGGGCGAGGTGGCACGACGCAAGACGGTCTCTGTGTCTTTCAGCGTTGTGCCTGACAGCGTGTAGATGTGTACCAGCTTATCGTCTCCACCAACGGCGACGATGGAGCCATGCGCTGCAATCGACGTAGGCCCATATTTGACTGGAAGTGAGCTTGCTTTTGATCCGTCTTGATAGACGACTATCGAGTCTGACGACAGAACAAGGACTGCTCCTGACGTGGCAGCGACACCTTTGGGCTGGAAGCCGAGTTCAGTGGCCTGTCCGGTGAAGATTTTGCTTGGGACCGAAATAGAACGTAGAGAGTCGTCCCAGCCAATGCTGTAGAGGCCAGCCTCGCCCTTGGCGTCCGCCGTGGTGATTCCGGCGACGTAGTTGGAGTGTGCTGCACCCTCGACCTTGTCTGCAAGGCCCGTGGCGAGGTCCCACTGGAGAGTGCGACCCTCGTAGCTGCCGGTGGCAAAAGTGGTTCCGGAGATGGCGGCTGCGGTGATATTCTTCTGGTGGCCTCGCACCACTCGTGTCGGCCTGGGACTGCCTGGGACGAGGTAGTTGAGGTTACCGTCCAGGTCCACGCTGATGACCAGTGCGTCGCTGCGGGCCGCCGGCCAGACTACGCCGACCTGCTGGTCAGGGATGCTGGCGACGCCCTCTTCGCCCATGCGCCATGTCTGGACGGCCTTGCCCGCGTCGACGTCCCATATGCGGACTGTCTGATCGGCACTAGCCGTCGCAAAGCTCTTCGAGTCCTGTGCCCACGACAAACCGAAGATGCTGCCCGTGTGCACGCCGTCGCCGATCTGGCCCTTGGCCTCGCCCGTGCGGCCGTCGTACAGCCAGATGCGCTTGTCGGCGCCCACGCTGGCAAAGACGGAGCCGTCGGGGGCGAAGGCGGTGGCGTAGACAAAGCGGGTGTGCTGGCCGCGCAGGCTGGTGTTGAACTTGAAGGGGGCGCCGTGGTAGAAGACGATGCTCGAGTCGTCGGAGCCCGTGGCGGCGCGCAGAGGGCGCTGCTGGCGGACGGAGACGCAGTTGATCTGCTGCGAGTGGCCCGAAATCTCGCCGACGCTGTTACCGCTGTCGGCGGTGATGCAGTGGCCGAATCGCTCCTTGCCGTCGCCCACGGCGATGATGCGCTGCGAGTCGCCGTCCCAGGCGATGTCGTTGATGCGGCCCGCGATGATGTGGTAGTCGCCTGCGCTGCCCGTCAGCTTCGCCCTGGTGTCCCTTCACGCCCACTCCCACTCCCACTCCCACGCACCCTTGGTCGCGCCCTCGCCTGCGCAGTCCCACACCTTGACCGTGCCGGACACGTCGCCGCTGGCGATGTAGTAGCCCGACGGCGAGAAGCGCGCAACCGTCGTATTCGCCGTGTGCTGCGTGTACTGCTTGCTCGTCGACGGCTCGTCTATGGAGCGCACAAAGACCGATTTCCCGGACGCGTAGGCTATGCGTTCGCCCTTTGGATCCGCGGACAGAGGCGTCGGCAGGCCTCTCTGCGTGCTCGGCGCTGCCGCCAGAATTTTCTCTGCATGCGTGAGGGATTAGCATTGGCCACGGCGGTAGGTGGCAGCTCCTAGGTGTAGGTACCTGACAAGAGTGACATGACGTGGATGTGCAATGCTGCGGCGGTCCTATGTGATGGCGTGGGACGAGAACGTACCTACCACCCTACCACCCAAGGACGGAATCATGTCCAAGCGTCGTCACAGCTCGGCGTTTTCAACCCGTCGCCAATCACCAATTGTGCATGCTCGTGAGTACGTGTAACTGCATACTTTCATAGCAAGCAATCGTGCTGGATGCGGTACCAGCTGTAGCTGAGATGGCTCCTCCGTTATAGACGAAATCATCGCAGGCAATAGTCGTACAGCATCGTCCATCTCCCATTCCCCTCCAGATGTCCCATGCTGCCGACTGGAGAAAAAGCGTACCATGCCGACATGCCGACATGCACCTGTGGTTCAAGCTGTCTATTTACGGCAAGTGGGGCTGGTGTACGCAAGGACCACACACTACTGCCGCCGGATCGGCGATGGTGGCCGGCCAGTGCCGCAGTGCCTCCAGTCCTTCCCACCAGACGCTCGTCTGGGTCGTGAAACTTCGATTCGAAGTTCTGCATACGGCCCAAGTCTACATTTTAGCATCACGTAGCCCTGTCAACCTCTGCCAAGAGTACCTATCATACCATATGTAATATTGCAACGAGCGCGACTCCAGCTCCCAGTCCCACTCACTGGCCTGCGGTTTGCATTTTGCTTGACATCACTATGAATACCGCCAGGGCAGTTTTGCTCCAAGAAAGAGACGGATATTTCGCCCGAAGCTGCGCAGCGACAGGCTTTGTTGGTTGGCGATTGCCATCCCATCACCAATTTCTTGTCACGGGACCTCACCGCACTTAGTGGCTCCAGATGTCGGGTCAGGGATCAGATTTCAATCCTGCGTTTTGATTCGCGGATCGTCCTCCGGCGGGCCAACCTGTCGCATCCATCACTACTTTCCTTGGTCATTTCCCGGAGACGCCATACGCACAATCGAATATAAGCTTGCCATGCACTCGTGGATCACTGCTTCGTGACATGCATTCACACAGAGACCAGCAGCCTCCGCTACGTCCCCTCTTACCAGCCCCAGCTGGCATCCACAAAGAGCCCCCGAACCCTCGAAAAGGTCAGCGGACTAACGCGTGCGAGAACTGTCGAACGCGTAAGTCAAAAGCAGGTGCTCCCCACGACAGTCAAGCGTCGCTTTTGCTAACTTGCTGGCAGTGCGATGGAGCGAAGCCTCGCTGCGGCGCCTGTATATCGCGCGATACAGAGTGTCGATATGGCGAGACTGAAGCGCGTCAAATCAGGCGCAGATATCAGCAGCTGAAGGAGAAGCGCACCGCGCATGAAGACCTCTACGAAATGCTCCAGGTGATGCCTGAAGGCGATGCGGCTGATGTCTTCCGCCGCATTAGAGGCGGAGCAAAAGCAGCAGGCATTGTCCGCCATGTGCAGGAGGGCAGCCTCCTACTGGAACTCTCACTTAGTCCAGAGACACGAACGCGCTTCGAGCTTCCTTACGTTTCTACGATACCCCCGTCGCTTATGAAAAGCGTCTACTTTGACTCCTTCATCTTCGAAGCCATTCGGTCGCACGATCATTCGCCCCCAGCCTCTCCTCATCCTGTCGCACTGCAGAGCAACTATGCCACGCCCTTGCCCGCCGCCGAGATAATTGACGCCCTACTTGCCGAAGCCAAACCATCCAAGTGGACGAGTGTCAGTTCCAACGACCTCTTGCTGCGAAAGCTGCTCGACGACTACTTCATGTACGAATATCCGTGGCAATTCCTGTTTCACAAAGACTGTTTTCTTGAGGACATGATTTCAGGTGGTGACAGATTCTGTTCGCCGCTACTGGTAAACGCACTTCTGGCGAAGGCTTGTGTGAGTGCTCCGGTGACAAAACTGCTTCGCAGCGCCTTCATGACTCGGCAGACGTCATGTAGCAAAGCATAATGTACACACCATAGAACCAACGCTGACTGAACGCAGACTTGCTCTCGACTGGTGCCAAACAGCTCAAAGTTCTGGGATCCCGATACCCTAGCGTATCGCTTTCTCGCCGAAGCCAAGAGACTTTGGGAACTTGAAGATGGAGAGCCAAAGCTTGCCACTGTCCACGCTGGCTGTCTCATCAATGCTGCAATGGATGTCATGGGTCATGATAAGATAGGCATCAAGTACGCTACGAAAGCTCTTAGTGTCGCACACGAGCTAGGTGTCTTTCGCGCACCTTTAACAGGCGACCAGAAGATGAAGGACGCCAAAGCCTTCACCGCATGGGGCATCGCATCTTGGTTGACGTAAGTAGCTGCCACGAAGGACCTGTTTGCACTTACACCGTGCAACTGACACTGGAATTTGGACAGAGTACAGAGCTACTACTTCTTCAAACCGCCTTATCTTTCGCGTCCTCCACCGCATGCGCTACCGAACGTCGAGACGAACTCCAATTGGTACAGTGAAGTCTGGCTTCGCTATCCCAACGACGAGCTTCTGTATCCAATGGGATTCGGTTACAATATGAAGGCTCTGTGCGAGCTTCGCATGATCATGAGGGATATCTGCGCTGTCAGTTTCATCGGCGACGAGGCGCCGCAAAAGATGCCGTGGAGCCAGGTTCTGTCGTTCCAAGCGAGACTGCAAGACTGGTGTGAAACATTGCCAGCCGTTTTGTCGCCAAAGTCGTTGCTCTATCCCTCCCATATCAAGCTGCAGTAAGTGGGGCAATGGTCGCGTGTCTAGGTGACCGGGCTAACTTCTCCAGCTGCGAATTTTACAGTGTCATCATTATGCTATTCGACGCCCAACTGAGTCCGGTTGAGAACGACGGGAGCCCTTTAAGCTCACAGCAACGCGAAGCTGCAAAAGACATCACCAACCAAGCAATCGCCCAGCTAGAAGTTCTCCTCCGCATCTACTATCTCCGCCACGGCTTCGATTCGTACGACTCCATGCTTCTCGTTCACCTAGTTCATCTCGGCAACGTCACCCTCGCTCGCCTAGCTCGCCGCGAAAGCAATCAATCATACACTGTGAACTCTCAAGACACACTCGAATCACTTCGCTCGACACTTATACTTTGTCTCAAAGGCCTGTACGACCAGTCAAAGATGTTCTACCTCTCCGGCGTCGTTCTTGGCGTTATGAAGAATAGGCTCAGTGACGAGAGCAGAGAAATTGTCGGTCAATACATTACGCTCACCGACTCTAACGCAGATCCCGAACCTACTGATCGTTCGCATAAGATCACGTCCGACTACGTCATTCCAGTGGTGAATCTAAATGAGGACCCCGAGGCGGGGCGTTTGGCCAATATGGTCACTCACTTTAGTCGGTTGTCACACGAGATTTGAGCGAACGCGAGTCCCACAACAGGCCCACCCGACAATCTGCATGTACGTCAGCGACTCGAGCTTACACTACATGAACTCACTCCAAAATACATTTGGATGGTCCGCGGAGGGACGAGCTCGCGATCCCGAGCCCTCATTGGAAGAAAATAGCCTCGAGTAAGGCTTACCGCCAATGCAATCGCAGATCTCGATCGCGTGCACTAGTGAGATAAGAAAAACATCAGGTGTTCATCGAAACAACGTTGAAGATCAACCGTCTACAGAAATCTTTTGTCTTCGCAAGTCCGTAAGTGACATAAGTCATTTACGAACATCGATTTCAGCAACATCTCACTCCGTCTCACAAGCAGACTTTGGCCCTTACCACTATCCCTACAAAATGCCGGGAGTCTTTCCAAGAGCAGCACAACTATGGCCCAAAAACGAGACTGTCATCAGCGCAGCCAATGTGATAAGGCCAGCTTCACTCAATACGACCAATTTTCTCAGCCAACATAAACCCATCAAGGTCACCTGACGTATCGAGTGTAGTAATAGGTCTCTTCACGTTGCACTAGAGCAATCACCAAGCGTCACTCCATCCCCTGGATGCTGTACATAATTTATTGCCTATCAACCGCTACACCCAACCGCTCACGCCTTCTCATCCCCATGCCCCTTCTTCTTCTCCCTCGCCTTACGATCATACCTCTGCACCGCAACTGTCATGTCAGTGTACTTTCGCTTGTCCACACTTGGGATCCACCACGAAGCCAATACACCACACAGTCCGAATCCCAACGCAACAAGGTAGCTCAGATGTGCGCCCTCGAGGTAAGCTTGCTTGTTGCCCAGACTCGCTGCCGCTCGGATGGCAGGCGTAATGCCTGGGATCGCGGCGTACCCAGCTGCGGTGTTGGCGCGCGCGGCGGTGACGAGACGCGCGATGGTGCCGCTGGGCAGGTCGAATGGTGCGAGGTTACGCCGGACAGCGGAGGGGAGGGTTGCGGCGTATTTGTTGTTTGTAACGTTGCTGGATACCAAGTCAGTGTTCGTTTCACGTGCGGTTTACATGCACGGTTCTTACCCGAAGATTGCGGTTGCAACGGCTCCAGCGAGGAGACGCGATGTTCCTGCTAGACCGGCTGCGGTGCCGATGTCCTCTTGGTACACGATGCCGAATCCGACGAGAACCATACCGTTGAGCAGGTTGACGGATGTGCATGTTGAGATGATGACCGTGAGGATGATAGACTTTGCGGGGTTATCCATTGTTGATGTTGACATTGCTCCGACGCAAGCTGTCTGTAAAGCGACCGCAAACATGATGACCCATCTCTGGTGGCCAATGACTTTGCTGAATGCGACTATGATGCCTCCGATGATGGTTCCTAGAGGGAGGACTTCGGCGTACAAACCCTTGGAGATCTCGTCGTTGGCGTAGATGAGTTGAGACAGGCGGTTCCAGAGCGTGGCGTTGGAGTAGTATTGCATGCCTCCGATCGCCATTACTAGCATGGGGACGGTGAAATGGCGAAGAGCGCGGAAGAGACGGGGAGGAAATAGTGGTGCTTTCAGCGGATAGTATGCTTCGTAGAAACCGAGGCCGATTAGAGTCAGGAGGCCGATGATGATGGGACATAGAACTGTCGCGGATACCCAGGGTGCCATCGAACCGCCCCAGCTCACGCCCTGTAAGAAGTCAGTTCGCTGCTCTAGATTGATCTGAGATGCGTGGCTGTACTTACGACGATGAACAGCGTGCAGCCTGCGAGGAAGAGGAAGAGGCCCAGCCAGTCGAACTCGCGGACAAGTTGCATGGCAGGCTTACCATGCTGCGCCTTCTTTTCCTTCCACGATGGCGGGTGGTAGAAAAACCACAGCATCGCAAGATTGATCGCTTGGAATGCTATCATCATGTAGTAGCAAATTCGCCAATTGCCGGTCTGTTTAATGATGACCCTGCCCATGTCAGCACAGATTCAGCATGTCGAGCTCCAGGAGACTGACCATGAGACGAGAGGCATCAGCTGAGCGATGATGGAAGCGCCATCGAACATGCCAATGGTAACGTGCCGGTACTTGGAAGGTACGATCTCCTGCACAGCACCGAATGCCATCTCCAAAAACCCGGATCCGCAACCGAACAATGCGCCTCCGGCAATCATCTGGTTGATACTCTGTCCAGTTGCCGAGACGATGCTGCCAATAATGAGGATGACAGCACCAGCAATGAAGAACCAACGGCGTCCAAAGATATCTGACAATCGCCCACCCACTGTCACGAACATAGCTCCTCCAAGATTCCACGAGATGGTGATCCACGTATACCGCGGGTCAGGTCCCAGGTCCGCGTTGATAAACCCCAGGATTGCTGGCGGTATAAGGAGAGTGAAGAGATACGCGTTATAACACATTGCCATCGACACTGCCGCCATGGAAGTCCGAAACGTCATGCCGACTTCCTCGCCCGTCGTCTGCAAATGCCGAACAATCTGTTCGTTCGCGCTCTCTTCGCTGCTGTCTCGCCGCTTATCGCCGTCATCAGACGTGTTGGAGCTATCGACAACGGCCTCGACTCTCATCGCCTCCGCCTTGTCGTTGTGAAGTGCCGCCATGATGGCAAGCAATCGAGCACTGGAAGAAAAGAATGAAACAAAGACCCAACGCAACGGGCAAACAGCTGTCTAGATATTAACTTCGAAAAAGGATCTACGCCGCTCTAAATACGTCGCAACGGTCGTGCGGCTATCTAGTTACCCCAGACCAAGAACCTGGAGAAAAGACGTCTTCGAATCCACTTCACGAATCCACATGGCGTTGCGTCCGGCTCAAATTCCCCCGTATTCAGAAACGCGGAGATCGTCGCGGAGTTCTACTGCTTGTGGGCTAGGGGCTTCGAGCAGATTGGTGGTGATCAACGGGAATGGCGTCGGCGCCAGGCTTGGAGCGGATAACGATAACCAGGACCAACGGTTTTTTGCTTTGGAAATGAAAATGATGGCAATCGTCGTCCTGGTATGTACGTGTTGGACTTGTTGAGCGCTTGCGTGCTTCCATAGTGGGTTCGCATTCAAGCAGCCGGAGGTATTCGTGTGCAAGCGAGGGATGTGTGGCGCTGGGTGTTGTGTCGTGGTGTTGGTAACACGAGCGTTCAACAATGGCAGTGTTGTTGAGTACGAACGTTGAATTCGTGAAGCGGCAGACGTGTTCTTTCCTGACATTCAAGAATGGCTCTCGCTGAGGTGAGAGTCCCCCACAACACATACTGCTCCATCGTATACCACGCATCTCAGCAATTGACGAGTATTCTGCGCCACTATTCTAGATCCCCATTACCCGACTGGCTTCCGCTGCCATGGACGTGGATCATGCCGAATCGACAGCTTTAGAGCATCGCGTGGAGAAACCATGTGAACTCGGTGTTGCGATTTGCTGAGTTGCCAACAGCTCGGATATCGAAGGCTCACTTTTCCATCAATTGATATATCTCTGGAGACGCATACTTGGCGTGGAGGCATCGGGATGACAAAGCAAGTGATTGGGACACGGGTTCAGAAGTTCAAAACCAGCGCGGCGACTTGATTCATATTATGGGAGCCTCATTCTCGTCGCTGGGTATCAAAATGCTCAAAGCTCACCAGAACCGACGCGAGCTTTTGCTCCGTGCATCGAGCATAGATAGCATATTCTGGTGGAAACTGTCAGCATAAACAAGAGAACATGTATACCGTGTCCTAGAGCCTACGAGAAACATCTGCTTCTAAGTCTTCAATTGATGCTAGCGCACTCGCTCCCCGAAAACGCTTCGACCCTCTCTCGTGGGTAACATCATGGCTGATGTTCGCTGCACATCGAGTCTGGAGCCACAACGATCGTAACTCGGTTGTCACATTCTAGTTGAGGACTGAAGCCTGCACCACAAAGGCTGATGTGGAACGCAGCGAGGTGTAACTACACGGAAACCAATTTCCACGCGAGCTCATCAGCTAACAGCCCATTAGGTATGAGCTTACAGCCGACCACCCACCCGTCCGAAGCTTACTTCCTCTTCTCGTTCTCCAAGACAGCAAGCTCGACATCTGTCTTACTCCAGTAGTGACTGAGGTCACCCACTGGAAAGCAGAAAGACCACCTCATCTCTGCAGCCATTATGACGAACAACATGTACCATCCCAGTGTCGCGGTGATGAAGAGTAATGCTCCTCCGGCCTTCAGAGGATCAGTAACTGTCGCAGATCAGGCTTTGGTTACCGTACCTTTTGCAGCTTCAAAGCTTTGTCGAAGTGCCCATTGCTCAACGCCCAGTATGCGCCCGAAAGGACCCAGCTGCCGATGGTGACGAAACCGAAAATGCCCGCAAACACTATGTTGATCCTTATGGTGACTTAAGACAGACATCCGAAGTCAGTACCAGTATTTGTTTCGAATGCAATTTGCACAGGGAGATAACTTACACAGCCAGAAGGTTCCAAGGGCGAATCCCCACACCAGTAAATATAGCGCGATGACGGCGTTCATCTCTTTCGATACCATACCGGCTGCTGCATCACCAGTGGCAGAGTATGCGGTCGCAAGTCCAAGAGTGGGGAGCTGGAGAAGTCCAAAAGAAAGCCAAAAGACGCAGAAGAGGCCGCAGACCATCATTGGGAAAAATTGAGCCTGGATCCAGAGAAAAATTGTGGCAAGAAGCAAAAGTACGGGACCCTGTCATCTGTCAGCAGTGCATCACTTCCAGGTACAGCTATGGGCGTATTTGCTGTAAAGAAGAAAATCCCAATAGTGTGTGTCAGTATCGATGAGCATACATATGTTGGTTGTAGACGCTTACGCGACAGCAGGCAGACCGCTCGCTCCGCCCCAACCCATCAGCACCATGCTGAACGTAAATGTCGCAATCACGAATCTACACGCGAGTGAGCAAGACTTCATTGTCTTGTTGTGAACCATACCCGAGAAATCCTAAAGGTGTTGCATTCGCGTATTTGACCACGCTCTCCGCATGTGGCACCTTGGGCGATAGGTACAGCTTTTCGAAGAGCTCAGGGCTCATGGAAATATTGGTGGCGGCATGTGACAGTTGCGGCTGCTTCTCGATGCTATCATCATTCGAGTCACGCACGATCGGTTCATGATGATGGGCTGTGGCCGCTGTCGCCATGTTGTTCTCCGATGCCGCAATGTAGTAAGAAAGTTGGGGATGCATATGGGATATCGTTAGGGCTTATATCTTCGACCCTACCATGCATGTCGTCGCCCCGCATGCCTCAGCCCAGCTTCTATGTACCATGTTCAAGTGGTCTGACCTTCCACAAGGTACAAATGTCGCCGAGTGAACGCCGGCATAGCTTGGATGAAGGACGCGACTGGCTCGTTGAACGTATTTGTGCGACCCCACAAAGCAGTACACACCGATATACCCCCACTGAAGCCGAGGCATGCGGATGTCTCCGCAGTTGCATGGGGCTGGGTGCTTCCCCGCTCGTATCACAGCTTCCAGCAATTTAACAGAGCGTGGGTCATTGGCTAAGTATTAGCGGTGCTTACCAGGGCTTGCATCGCCGTATGAAGTTTGACTCAAGTCAAGGTGCTAGACAGTACATAGGCAGACAGAAATGAATGTGACATCGCGATCAATGTGATTTCCAAGTATGTACAACGAAGATGGAAGCAGACAAAATAAGTAACCCAGAAGTATGTACTCGAAAGCAGAAAGAAACATGGGTAAGCGAGTGTAAGAACGTAAGCGAGCGACTCTAGGAAATAATGGGACATCGATGCCAATCATCCGAAAAGGTCCGTCACCCATGTAGTATACGTGTTGCCAATATGCAACCGATGTTATCACGGTGTCTTGGTACCGTGTCTACCATTTCGCGGCAGACATGTCGTTCATCACAGGAGGCCAACGCTTCTTGAGGCCAGAGTCGTCTTGAGGGTAAAGATCCGTGGTGCCGGCCTTGTACGCGTCCCACTTAGTGCACGTCTGATACCACTCGGAGCCAGCTGCGGGAAGGTTGATGCTTTGCTTGCGCTCCAGGAACTGAATACCAAGCCCCATTCCAACATGAAAAGCGATGTGACAATGCATCAGCCAAGCGCCTTAAACGGTCAGTGTTTGTCGCGTACGCATTTGGTACATGCAACACTTACCTGGGTTGTCTGTCGGGTACGCAATGACTAGCCAGCCGCCGCCAGGAAGCTGGACAACATCACGCCGAGGAGGGTTGGTAAATCGTAGCTGGGCGAGATTGGCGGCGACACTGAATGTGCCAGTGCCGGAGCCTAAGACATACGAGTCGTGGCCGTGGAGATGGATTGGGTGAGCAATTGGAGGTGCGCCGGCAGCTTGCTGGATAACCCAGTAGGTCCAGGTCGAAGACGATGTGGACGCGACGTCGACGACATTGTATGAGGCAGGAGGATTTTGACCCTGAGCGACGTATTTGACTGTTGGCTGACCAGGATCGACGAGCAGTGAGGTGCCATTGACAGTCCAAAGGACGAGGTTGTTCTGGACAGCAACGGGTCCAAAAGCAACGGGAAGATTCTTGGCCTGAGCAGCAAATGAGGCGCTGGGTACGTTCTTCGCAATCTGAGGGGTCGTCACAGGATTGAAGCAGGAGGTAGGTGGGTTTGCCGGAGCGACCGTTGTTGGATCAGCGACGGTTTGACCTTGGTAGGTAAATATGGCGAGACCCTGTTTTTGAGCTCGTGACTGGCAGGGACCATCGGCGCTTGCGCGAAACCTGAGAGTGAGGAAATTAGTATCAGTCTCATGCTGGCTTCGTAGCTAGGGTTTCTTACCAGTAGTTGCCGGCAGTTTGGTTTGCGTTGATGACAACATCGTACCGCTGACCGATGCCTATCTGGATGTACGTGGTGGTGTATGGAACGACAGGAACAAAATCTGTCGCGATGACTTGGAACGTGTGACCATCGAGGTTGACCAAGAGATTGGAGTCGATCGAAGTGTTGATCAAACGGAGACGGTATTTCTTGCCGGACTGGATCGTGACCTTGTTGTACGCGCCGGTGCCGGTTGCGCTCTTCGCAGTGCCGTTGATGAGGATGTTGTCAGGTTGCGGTGGTCCAGTAGTACTCGTAGCGGCTCTACGAGCTGCTTGGAAGGCTGTCATGTAGTACCAGTCCGTCATTGGCATGACGCCGAGGTCCGTATCGTAGTTCGAGGTAGCAGGTCCGTTTATCTGTACGGTCCCAACAACACCATCGCCATATTGATGACTGAAGTGTGAATGGTACCATGAGGTACCATATTCAGTGGCCTGAAATTGGTAGGTCTTGAAATCGCCAGGAGCGATGGCGCATTCCGTGACTCCGTTTGTTCCGTCCTGAATGTTGGTATTCAACATGCGGAAGCCATGCCAGTGAATAGAAGTGCCATTGTGCTGTAACATGTTGCGAACAGTCACGCGGATAGTATCACCCCAGTTTGCCACAATTGTTGGACCAGGGTAGCGGCCATTGATGATCATGCAGACTCTACTGTTAGATCCATCAGGGCTGCAAGTGGTGTTCTCGATGCGGAGGTTGTAGGAGACCGTGACACCAGTGTTGGGCCAGGATGTGTACATGTCCGTGAATGAGGTGAATCCTGGTGCCCAACACTGTCGACTTGTAGGTCCGTTACCTCCTGCGGCAGGGCATTGGAACGGTGTACCGGTCTGTCGCCCTTCGAGAGAATCGCGAGGTTCTGAGCGAACCATCTCCATACGCTCAACTCGAACGGCTGCGGCATTGGCAAGTGAGTTGGAAAGCCCTAGGAGGGCTACTCCAAGGTTAAGGAGTGACTTCATGGTCGATTGGATCGATGGTAGTAGTGAACGTGTTATGCAGAGACTGACAGAAGAATTGTTGAACGAAAGACTGAAGATGAGCGTTGCTGATGTGCTCTATCGACCTTCACCAGAGGTGGGCCGCCCTTTTGTAGGCAAAGCTGACGCTCAACTCGTCTTCCACCGATCAGAGCAATCAGGGCTTGCCAGTCTATTCCTGGAATCGTGTGTGCCTTCTCCGTCGTATTGTAGTTGTAGTGTACCACTATTGTCGCTTAAAGCAGGCCCAGACTGTCCACCGTGGATACGAGTGTGATTATGGCTTGTCGACATATCAACCGAGATCTAGGATGCCGGACTCTGGAGAGGCGCTGATTGTCTAGTAGTGGTTGAGTGGTGTTGCTGTCAACCCACCGCTTGCTTCAAGCCTTGTGGCATGATCGGTGCTTCCATCTCCTGCACTAATCTCTCGTTAAAACGTGGATTCTCTGTGTCTACTTGGTGAGGATTAACCAGAATTGCAAGGCCGCGTCTACATTTTGTTGTAGTGATGAGGCCAGATTCGGCCGAGTTAGTGAAGGCTTGCGAAGTGGTATGTGCTTCCACGCCTCCTGCAAGAATAATAGTCCATAGCGATACAAACACCGGCATTCGGCATGTATGCTGCAAAGAGGTCGTATGCGCCTCATCGGAATCCCCATGTTTGGTGCCTCTGTCGTGATGCGATTGAAAGTACCGCACGTCTACGCGGATATTTGAGTTTGTCGAGACTAACTGCTTCTAAGAGATGCTACAGTGAGTCAATTAGAGTATAGATGATAGTAGGATGTCCCTACGTACTGAACAGACATTCAGTGATAACAAAATATTACTTGGCCACGCCCATACACATGGTAGCCACTTCCGATAATGTTGGTCTGGCGTCAGCGAAGCGAACGCCGAAGTGCATTGACAGGTACGCGAATCCAGCAGCCGGGATCAAGGCCAGTATGCCAACATGCTAACCATGGCTGTGGCCAAACTTAGATCTGGCGATCGGTCTGCCGCACACGAGGAGGCGCATCTGGTGATTAACTTTGCTCCAGATCCGCGCAGAGAGGTGTTGCCATAGCGGAACAGGTATCAGATGTGGAAGTCGAGGTGAGCTTAGGTCGACTGAATGCCACAGCTCCTGTCGATTTAGGACTTTAGATGTCGCTTACACTCGCTGTGAAAGAGCGCCGTTGAAGCTACGCAATCTCAAATTTGCATTTGTGCCACGGCTGTTCGTGCGGTTCTGCCTGCAGCCACGATCAGTAATCTCCCCAAGGCGAGCTCTCGTGATCAGGTCGATATAAAGGTGTGCCTGGCCCATTGTTGTAGACTTGCAGCAGCGTAGCCGTGCCTCCTATGGCGACCTTGGAACGTATAAAGCGCAAGGCCCACGTGCCGAATACGCGAGCAGACACGCGAAGTCCGTCGATGCACAACGGACGGCTGGTCCCGCCATGTCCGGACTTCGAATCCACGGGATGGCATCCGGGTACTCAGCTTCATGGGCCTGTTGGGCGATCGATCTCGGTTCGTATCTCGCTGGTATCTGGTGGACGTAGCTTTCTCTACAAGCTGCAGGTACGTGCATCGTGGCATCAATTGGCGCGACAAGCTGGTAGAAGAGTAGACAAACCAGCTGGCAGTCCATGTAGGTACTTCCTTCGGTCATGATGAAACTATCGATACTCATCTAGGCAGCAAATTGTTAATGCGATGCGAAGACCCGGCGGTGTGAAGAGGGTGCACACGCAAGCGCAACATCGTGTTTCTGTGCACCTTGGCCTACTTTGCGAATCGTGTTGAGTTAGATTATTGAGAGGACTTCTCTTAGCCCGCGTCCCATGAATATCGTGATCGTTGACGTTACGAGAGAGGTTGACCGCGTTGTGAACGAGAAGGCACGGCGGCACGTGCACGCGCACAGACCTGAGGTAGGGCGAATCGCGCCAACGCCAACGACTTCTTCCTAACCCTCGATGCAACTTCTGCAAACTGCATCTTACAACACTCCATCCTGAGAGCCCGCGCGCTTGTCCCTGAAGCTCACCTCACGTATGCTAGCTTGGATAAAGCTCTTTCAAGCTGTCGAGCACCAGGATCCAGGTAATTTCAAGGCGCACCTTCGAGGGTAGAAGTGTCGCGGCATAGCGTTTCGCTGGCCGAGCCATCAGCCTGCGCATGTCACAATCATGTGGAGAGCACATCAATAGCGAGAGATCTTGGTCTTCGGGATTGAGGCACCGAGGCCAACAGACGTTGTACTTGTTGAGGAAACTGATCAACGCGGCCAAGCACGAAGTCGAAGATTCGCCAAGTCACGCTCCTCAACGTCATGCCGCCATTGTGTTTTCGATCGTTCAACGATCATGATTCGAGAATTTCAACCCAAAGATTGGTTGGGAGTGTGCGCCGTTAGGCGTTCCGCGCAGAAAGTTCACGTGAGCCTCTTGGTTGCCACGAGCCCGCCTAGACGCGTTCCGCTGCCAAGTACATTTTATGCTCCGCCGAGCCAGACAATTGCTCCACTATGACATCGTCCCAGAAGTGTTATGCTGCAGGAATACACTCTTTGGTCTTGGAACGGGCACTCCGTTGCCTGGTGTCGATGTATGGTTACATGTGCCAACGCGTTGGATGGTGTGGAGAAACGGCCCATGGGGTGGGCTCCTTTCATCGAGGAAAAAGCGGAACACAGTCAGTCGTCCGAGCGGCGAAGCACTAAGTATATAACAAGACCTGCCACGTTCCCTACAGCGTCCACTTTTCTCCCCAGAGATTCCTGACATTGGAAAGTGCTTGGTCAACCTTGGTTGATACTCAAAGAGCTATCCCACCATGCCCGTGCAGAAACCTGACATCGAGGCTACCGAGCCTGAGGTGTCGTCTTCGGGCAACAGCAGCAAGACTGATGTCAACGGAATACACCACATGGAAAACGCGCAAGGCACTGGACGAAAAGCTTCCGCCGCCCATGTTGCCCAAAAGCTTCGCAACCCACTTACTGGACTCACGGAAGAGCAGGTCCTCGCCGACGTCGAGACATGGTGTGCTGAAAAGGGCCTCACAGAAGACCTCGACTCTTTCCGTAAAGGTGCATTGATTGCCCGTGTCGGCGCACGAGAAGACGGCTTCGAGTATGTCAACATCCTGAGCGAGGAGGAGAAGGGATGGCTACGGCACGAAGTCTCGCATCGCTGGAGCCAGCCTTTCATGCTCTACTTCTTGGTAGTCTTGTGTGCTGGATCTGCCATCGTACAAGGCATGGACCAGACTGCCGTCAACGGCGCTCAGGTATGTTGCTCCTATCCACATTCTATGCACACGCACACTTACTCATTGCAAGAGTTTCTATTTCGACGAGTTTGACATCACAGATGTATGGCTGCAGGGTCTGCTAAACGGCGCCCCCTATCTCTGTTCTGCGTTGATTGGCTGCTGGTCCAATGCCCCCCTTAACAAGTACTTCGGACGCCGTGGAACCATCTTCATCTCTTGTATCATCTCATTCATCACCGGCATCTGGATGGCTGCAGCGAACAACTGGTACAATTTGCTCATCGCACGCTTCTTCCTCGGATTCGCCGTCGGCGCTAAATCATCCACCACGCCTGTCTACGCCGCCGAGTCGGCACCAAAGAACATTCGCGGCGCCCTTACCATGATGTGGCAAATGTGGACGGCGTTTGGTACGTGTGTCTATGTACGAAGTATTTCGGAGACAAACACTGACTTCGTATATCTACCCTAAAGGTATAATGTTGGGATTCATCGTCTCCGTCGCTTTCTACGACGTACGCTTCTTGGGAGAAACCTCGCCTTGGCGATGGATGCTGGGCAGCACTAGTATCCCGCCATTCATTGTTTGTCTGCAGGTCTATTTTTGCCCGGAGTCTCCTCGCTGGTACATGGAAAAAGGCAAGTTCGACAAAGCCTTCAACTCCCTATGTCGCCTACGCAAGCACAAAATACAAGCCGCGCGCGACATGTACTACGCACACAAGCTGCTCGAAGTCGAAGCGGCCGAGCGCGAAGGACGCAACCCATGGAAAGAGTTCTTCTTTGTACGCCGAAACCGTCGCGCGGCGCAGAGTGCATTCTTTGTCATGTTCATGCAGCAATTCTGCGGTAAGAGGACCCTAGAAACCAATTTTACCCTGTAACATCCACTGACGTCCTGATGTAGGCGTCAATGTCATTGCGTATTACTGTAAGTGCACTGGGACACGGTAACATGAGCGACAGATGCTAACTTTGCCAGCAACGGAAATCTTCAGACAAGCCGGCTTCACCAGGCCAAATGCCCTCCTGACCAGCATGGGCACCGGCATAACAAACTTCCTCTTCGCCATCCCCGCCATCTACACAATCGACACTTTCGGCCGCAGGAACCTCCTCCTTACCACCTTTCCCCTTATGGGCATCTGCCTCCTCTGGTGCGGCATGTCCTTTTACCTCCCTCTTGACGCTGAAGACGAGCCCACGCCCGCGCGCCTCGGATCCATCGCCGCTGCCATATACGTCTTCATGGCGGTGTACTCGCCCGGCGAGGGTCCCGTGCCCTTCACCTACAGCGCCGAAGCATTCCCCTTGCATCTGCGCGACGTGGGCATGTCCTTCGCGACCGCAACGTGCTGGGGCTTCAACTTCATTCTGTCTCTGACATGGCCCGCGCTCGTCGATGCCTTCTCGGAACAGGGCGCCTTCGGATGGTACGCGGCGTGGAACTTCTTTGGCTGGGTGTACTGCTACTTCCTGCTGCCTGAAACGAAGAACCTGACGCTCGAGGAGCTCGATACCGTGTTCGACGTGGGTAACAGGGACTTTGCGAGTTACTACCGTGCGAAGCTGCCGTGGTATGTGCAGACGAAGATTCTGAGGAGGGATGTTGCGCCGATGCCGCCGCTGTATCAGATTCATGATGAAGAGCTGATGGGTGAGAATGATGAGACGGCGAGGATGAGGAATGGTGGTGTGGGTGCGACGGAGAGTCATGGAGAAAAGAATGAGGTGGTTCAAATCTGAGCGAGGTGTGGTGTTGCAATTCAGCCAGCTTCAGTGCGCTTCCCCGTTTCGCGAGTGTAGGACTTGTTGTACACTGCAAATACTTAGATGCAATGTACAAGAATATCTCTAGATCGTCCATCAACTGCCCTTCACGTGCTGCGTTCTATTGTTTCGAAACACATTAAACAACGAGATGCCTGTGGGAATATAAGCTACACGCAGGACGTAGTGCTATTAATCGAACTCGTGTCACGTAACGATGAAGAAGCAGATAGGCATTAAACGCGTTATTGATTGAGTGAGGTCTATAGGAAAGCACTACGGAGAAAAGAAAAATCCTCACACTTAAAAGATCAGTGAAAGACGTGTGTACACGCGAAGTGTCACCGAACAGCGTCCTCATCATACAGGAAGCAATACATCACTTTGGGCTTATCATTCGAAGACGGCGATGCTTCAATGCGAAGGTCGTCGGCCGCAAGGCAGCGCGCATTTGCGATGGAAGATAAGACCGCGTACTTTGAGGCTTATTCGACGCAAGGCAGCAGGCAGCTAAGCTTATCGTAAATCTGTCTGACACGTTAGCACCTGAAAGTATGGCGCAATGAGGTGTGTGAATGATGGGATGCTAATCAGACTCTTGCCCGGTCAGGGGCAGTTATCACCATTGCCGTAGCTCGGTAGACCGTCGTGATAAATTGAATGTTCATCTTGTAAAGTGGAGGGGAAGGGAGGGTTTGTGCGTACCTATACAACAGTACTCACTGGGAGATCATACTGTACTTACGGCCTGCGCAGCTAGTCAGCAAGCGCCCATCAGCCAGATCGTTGTTCAATTGGGAGTGGCGTTGCGGATCAGCCATGACTGTCTCGTCTTTGCCGAAGCTTGGACATATGCTTGTCTTTGTGTTTGTGATGTATCATCATTGCGAAGGAAGGGCCGAGGGTGGAGGACATACGTTGAGGGGTGCGCGGAAATGATCTGAAGTCTAAGTCAGCTGTATGTCATGAAATTGCTGAAAAAGAAGATGGTAGGTGGGGTGGATCAGTAATGACATGAATGGATATTAAATGAAGTCTTCACCGGGCGAACCCGTCAGACTCGTCATCTATAGGTCTCCTCATTTCCAAGATGGTAGGGATGTGAAGTACTTACTCAGTGACATCTGAGACATCTGAACACAGGCACACATGCTGTAGCTACTGTGAGTCAGCTTGATCCTTGGACGGCGTTGACAAGAGCTTCAGGTGAGCGCGAGTATCAGTCCGGCGAGGTTTCTGAGGCCTGCCATAAATAGCGTATCCGTCAAGAATTGTCGGAGCCCAGTGCTGTGTATCATCATATTGCGAGGGCGAGTCCGGAAGGGAAGGTTGAGCATACCCTAGTAAGGTGTCGTGACAAGCCTGCAGGGAAGCGGTGATTAGCATGGGCTTCCAAAGGCTAGAAAGCAAGAACAGTGTGTGAGAGGTATTTCAGATACAGCCTTTTTTATCGCCATAGACCGAAGTCTCGGTCGGTAATTTCCAGCGTGCAAAGCACATCTGATCATCATTGGAAGAGGAAAGGAAAGGGAAAGCAGGTAGTACTTACGACGGAGATAGAGTACTCAAGGTAGACCATCGCATGCTGCTGGTGGGTACCTAGCCCTGCTCTACAATTGAAGCTGTCGCATTGTTGGCGTCTATGATCTGTTGGAGGTCAGCTGCAATGCTCGAAGCGCGAGGCGTGCAAATAGCGAGAATCGAGAGTCGCGTTTCAGACTGACGTGCAAGCAAGAGTTTCATTGCCCGGAGGCTCAAAGACTCTAGTTTGAATTTGGCTTTGTGTATCATCATGTAAGTCCGGGGAGGGTGAGACATGCGAGCTTACCTCAATGCGTTATCGCTGCACCTCAGCGCTCACGACGCGTATAGCATGACTGATGGCCATGATCGGGTGCCGGGCGTGGCTGTGGAATCGTGAGCGTGAGGTGCCGTGGTGTGGTGATGGTGATGGAAAAGTCTCGCGAAAAGTTAAAGCTTGCAGGAAGCTTGGACCATGGTTAGCGCGATAATGATGACTCAGCTGGAATCGCGAAAGGATCATCTTCATCTCGTCTGTCAGATAATTTACAAGACGACTTGGGATGCGTCAAATTTATATAGATTGATAGCACCCTTCTGTACATGTGGTGGCTACACCTTTGCTTCGTGATTATCGACCGTCTAAATCTCAATATCCTCCCCAGTAATGCATCTCTCCAGCCTCCCAAAATGCCATGTCGTGAGCACGTAAGACGTCTATCATTGCTTCGTAAATGAACCATGCGTACGTCGATTCGTCAAAACCACCAAGTTCGACTCAGCACCGAAGCTTTCACCACCCCAGCTCACTGGAAATTTGACCTGGTATGCGCTCGGCTTTCGAGAGCTCAGGAGCGACGCTGGTGATTCGATTCGCCGCGAAACGAACAATATCTAGTTCCTCTCAACTACGAAGCGAATATGCGAACGTTGAGATCCACGGACCCGGTTGCAATGACACATCTTATGCCTGCCTTCGCGGCCTCCTCCTCTTTCTTCTTGCTCGTTCCGTTCGTTGTTGCACCGTTCGACGCTTCTCCGTTGACTGGCACGTCCTTGACTACCCTAGGCGCCCATCGCATGCAGCTGACGAAATGGCCATGAGCATCTGTTACAACCTTGACGCACCGACCTTCCTGCGTGAGGTCCCAGCATCGTATGGTTTTGTCGTCGCTGGCCGATAAGAGGTACTTTCCTCCAGGATGGAAAATCAACGCGCGTACCCAGTTATCGTGACCCACGAGGGTCTTGATCAGCGTGCCTCGTCCGTCCCAAATTTTGATTGTTTTGTCTCTCGACCCCGTCGCTACATACTCGGCGGAGCTGCTGAGAGGTGGCGGTTTCTTGAGTCCAGCCAGTGCAGAGAGATTTGCATACGAGACAGGCGGCGCTATTGTCACGCACTCGATGACATGTTCGTGCCCCAGGTAAGTGCATTTGGGCTCTCCTGACGATGCATCCCATAGTCGCGCCGTCTGGTCATTGCCTGCAGACAGCAGCCACCGTCCATCGAAACTTGGCGCGACGTCTCGCACCCAGTCGGCATGACCTCGTATTGTCTTTACGCAGTACCCAGTTGTCACGTCCCATATGCGTAGGGTCTTGTCTCGAGATGCGGAAACCAGTAAGTTGCCAGAGGACGGCGAGCCTGCTGCTCCACTCGGGATGAAGCGAATTGCTGAGACGGAGTGGTCGTGTCCAGGCAGCGTCCGAATGTTCTTATACTCGTCTGAAGGGTCCCAGAGTTTGATTGTCAGATCACTAGAGCAGGACGCCAAAAGTGTACCCCCTCTTGGCCCTCCAAAGTCCACATCTAGGACACCTTTGGTATGTCCCTTCACTGTTCGTTCAAGTTCGCCCAGCTCCCAGTCCCAAATTTTGATTGTGGTATCTTCCGAGCCAGACGCGAGCGAGGAAAAGACGGGGTGAAAGGCGACACATGTGATGGGTGAGCGGTGAGATTGGAGAGTATGCCGTGCTGGAGCTCGCGGTAGCCAGCTTGTGGGGTCTTGGTTCTTGCGAAGGAGTGAGGTGGGGGTGCCAGAGTCGAGCTCGCTCTGAAGTGTCGCGTTTCGTTGTTCCAGCTCTAGGACCTGCAGATTATGAGAATTGCTTATACTCCTTCTAGACAGTGACAAGGTACCTTCTTTTGCAAGCGGACGACGCTGGTCCACTTCTTCTCCAAGATGCCCTCGTACTTTCGCCTGGTCGCATCGTCGAAGGTCGATGGGATGCTGGCCTCCTCGCGCAGTGCCGCTGCTGTCTTTGGCGCATTTATGACGCCCAAGTATGCTAGTATGGACTTGTGTCTACTGCTGCATTAGTATGGCCCTGGGACGTGCTGATCACGGTTCTCTCACAGCTCTTCCGCCTGCCGGTCGGTCAGGAGAGCGCTCATCCTGGGCGTGGCCTATTCATGCACGAGCGCCAACTTCTGCTACCATGCACAACAGGAATAGGGCGTGGCTTGCGCGAAGACGTGTGCTGCGGTGGTGGTTGGGCGCTTTTTTGGCGCACGGCGGGGATGTGCGGTGAGCGATGCGGACGGAGGTTGCTGTTGTTGTCCAGTGGGGAAAGACGGTGGAAGGAATTGGCACAGGAGGAAGAGACGGCGGTATAGCGAGTGGGATGGAGCAATGCGGAGTGCGGGGAGGCTATTGGCGGTAGTTTGACATTTTGAGGTCTGTCTGTCTAGGTCTACCAGGGCGATGATGCAGCGGCTCCCGTCACTACGGGAACGAGCCACACCAAAATACTGCCCAACTTTTGCGACCCGTCCGAGGCACGAGCACCCCACCACTAAATACCGTCTGCACCACCACATGCACCACTGCCGCGCACTAGCTACCGCCCCATCATAGTCGCAACACTGCCCTCTACATCGACGCGTAAACAAAACATTCACATGCACCCGCAGTAACAGTACGTCACCCAACCGCTCTTTCCTCCTGTCTTGTCTGTTGTCTCTTGCCTCAACACTAGTCTAGCCTCTACGGCGCATTGCATATTGATCCCTCTCCGCCTGTAGCGCATCTTCTGCTGGGTTGTCTCTTCGTACATGCCTCAGACACTGTCACTGACCCGCTAAAGCCCTTCCTTCACCCCCCCAGTACCCCGCAGTCACATCACAACATGGCCGACCAGGAAGAAGACTTCAGCGCCCTCCCGCTGCCCGACCGCTTCGTCCACAAGAACTGGAAAGTGCGGAAAGAGGCATACGAGGCCGCCGCCAAAGAGTTCAGTCTCGCCGCCAGCGAATCGGAGCCCGTCGTGCGCCAGTTCATCAGCGATGCGAGCATATGGAAGGGCGTGGTAGGCGACTCCAACGTCGCAGCACAACAAGAAGGGCTCGCCGCAATCTGCGCATTTTTAGAGGTTGCCGGTCGCGATGGGTGCACACGGTACGTCTTCGTGAGGTAGTCATGTTGTATATGCTCACTAACAATGCCAGGACGCGTCAGATCACCATCGCAACAATTGCGGAGAAGGGTCTGCCGTCGACGAGAGCGGCCGCAAAGCAGAAGGCGCTCGAGGCCCTGATGCTGTACATCGAGACCGACAAGTCCGAGCCCGTCATCGAAGAACTGCTGCCCGTCCTGTCCTCCAAGCAGCCCAAAGTCATCGCCGCCACGCTCGAAGCGCTCACTCAGATATACCATGCATATGGCTGCAAGACAGTCAACCCGAAGCCGGTACTCCAGGCATTGACCAAGATGTACGGTCACGCGGACAAGAACGTGCGAGCTAAGGCGCAAGAGCTGACCGTCGAACTCTACCGCTGGCTGAAGGAGGCCATGAAACCAATGTTCTGGAACGACCTGAAGCCCGTACAGCAGACGGACCTTGATAAGCTGTTCGAGAAGGTCAAGGACGAGCCACCACCAAAGCAGGAGAGGCTTCTGCGGTCCCAACAGGCTGCGAAAGAGGCTGCAGCTGCAGCGCCACAGGCTGAGGAAGAGGAGGAAGAAGAAGAGGCTGCACTTGACCTAGAGCCAGAATTCGAAGCAGTAAACGCATACGCCAACATCCCTGCGGATTACAACGAGCGACTCGGATCGTCCAAGTGGAAGGACCGCAAAGAGGTGCTCGAGGAGGTACAAAAAGCTCTGAATCACCCGAAGATCGCCGAAGCACCTTTCGACGATTTGGTCCGTGGGTTCGCCAAAAGCATGAAGGACGCCAACATCGCCGTGGTATCTACAGCAGCCAACTGCGTCGAGCTACTTGCCAAGGGTCTGAAGAAAAGCTTCCACAAGTATCGCAAAGACATCATGGGCGCGATGATGGAACGATTGAAGGAGAAGAAGCAGGCCGTCACAGATGCCATCGGAGCAGCACTCGACGCCGTATTCGCCACAAGCAATATTCAAGACTGTCTGGAGGAGATCCTGGAGTTTCTGAAGCACAAAAACCCTCAAGTCAAACTGGAGTCGACCCGTTTTCTCATTCGAAGTCTGACGAGCACACGGGATGCGCCAACACCAGAGCAAGCCAAAGCAATCGCAGAGTCCTCCACAAAGCTGTTGACCGAGTCACAAGAAGTGCAGCGTTCTGCAGGTGCTGAGGTACTTGGCACATTGTGGAAAATTATGGGTGACCGCATCATGAGTGCTCATCTCGACGGGCTCGACGAGATCAGGAAGACCAAGATCAAAGAATACTTCGATGCCGCGGAAGTCAAGTCAAAGTACAAGCCAAAGGCCGCCGCCCCGCCCAAGCCTGTAGCCGCGCCACCAGCGAAGAAGAAGTTCGGTCAAAAAGCAGTGGCAGCTGCCAAAAAGCCCACCCCCGTAGCTAAGCCAGCTCCACCCTCAGCAGCAGAAGAGCCCACGGCTCCTCTGGCACCGAAGCCTACGTCAAGACCAGCGGCTTCAAAATTGGGTGCCCCGAAATCAGGTCTTGCTGCGCCTTCAAGGTTGGGGGGACTAAAGAAACCCGGCTCTGGCATGTCTGCGCCATCACCAGCACGGCCGATCGCGTCTCCTGATTTTGAAGAGTCTGCACCACCACCACAGCCAAAGTTCGGAGCAGGACGTGGGCTTGCAGGTCGTCCATTAGGCAGACCAGCTGCAGAGTTGGTCGCCGAACAGCCAGCTCCGCAAGCACCCACAGGTCTTGGTTTGGTGGAGCGGGCAGAGTTAGAGGAGCTCAGGGCCGAAGTTGAGCGCGTTCGGCGACAGAATGAGGATCTCCGGAGTGAGAGACAAAAGCTCACTTCACAGATTCACGAGCTTCAGAACCAGAACGCTCAACTTATCGAAGATCACACGCGTGACGTGCTCTCGATCAAAGCGAAAGAAACACAGCTTGTCCGCGCCCGCTCGGACTATGAGGCTGCAGAGCAGACTGTGCAGAACCAGCGCCGAGAGGTTGATCGCCTTAAGAGGGAGCTCAGCCGGCAAGTGCGCGCTTCGTCACCAGCACCCAACGAGTATGGCGAGCAGATCTATTCCGACAACACGAACGGTGGTTCCCGCATGACAGATTCTAGCTACTCCAACCAAGGACAATATCCTAGGCGAGAGAGGAGTTTTGCGAATGGACCTGGAAGTCCTGGCCCTGACGGTAAGGAGAATTTCGATGCGCTGTCACGGCCAAGCAGCAACTTGAGTGGAAAGCTGAGTCCACTTCGCGTAGATGCATCGGCCAAGTCGTCGTTATCATCACGAGGAGGCGGTACCATTAGTCCAGCAGAGAACGGCAGCACCACACGGCCCGGCATATCGCAAGCTAGCTCCGGCGCTGAGAGCTGGAAACGCGCCGCAGAAGTCACGCAGAACTTGAAGCAGAGGATAGAAATGATGAAGGTGAGTGAAGTGCGTCCTAGATGGTGTGCATGTGGCTAACAAGAGTTAGGCAAAGCAGGGCATAGGAAGACCGCCGCAGTAACCTGTCACAGCAACGGGTAACTTTCACTTCCTCGGTTACATGTGTTGTGCACAAGTACCGATTTCTCAGTCGCACGACTCAGACTTCTGTTCTAAGCATGCCTATTCTGACATGCGTGTCCTTTGCATCGGCGTTCGTTGCCGCTCCGCACTCTTCGCATTTCCATTGTTGGCATTTTAGCGGTGTTCGGCGTGCCCGTGTGATTGGGATGAACAGGTACATGTGCGGATGGGACCTGCATGCATAGTAGCGCCCCGATTGCGCACTCGAGTCTTTCTGTTACGATTCCCCTGGCGCTTGCCTTTTCCCATCTTAGGATATATCTTACAGTAATGCAATGCGCGAAGTTTGTCGCTTGTGCTTGCCGCGGTCATCAGCCTCGATACCAGTACAATGGGTCCCACCAACTGTGCCGCAGAACATGCACACTTGGCGCGTCTATTTTCATGTCGTAAGGAGTGGGCGTCCCGCTCTTCGTGAAGTTAGCTGGCGTGAACGATAAAACGTTGCCATTATGGATTCGGGACTGTCGACACGTATGAATGAGACGCTTGCGGCGCTCCTTCCTGCAGCTACCCCACCATCCCACCAGTACAACTCCAACGCCACAGCGGTTGTCGATCTGTCGACCGCGCAGAACGAAGTCATTCGGCCCGAGCTGCTTGAGTTCTTCAAGAGTACTGTCGAGGACAAAGTCACGAGCGCGGTAATTTCCCACTTTAGCTTGAGACGCATTCAAACTGACTACGAGTAGACATTCAGCCTCCCAGCACCGAATGGCGGAGACCCTTACCTCCGCAATGTCCTCGCCTTATTCTTTAACTCCTACTTCAACCCAATCCACGCCGTGAAGCCCGAACATATTGTCCTCACAGCAGGCGCCACAGATGCCATTGAAACCCTAATTCACGCCATCTGCGACGATGGCGACAGCGTCCTAGTACCCGGCCCATCATGGCGTACGTAAAGTCACATGACCCTATTTCCTTCCCTCAAGCATGCCATATCTAATATCGAACGTTGGCAGATGGCTTCCACCCCATGCTCGCCTCCCGCGCAAACGTCTCCATCGTCCCCGCCCAGCCCCCCACCTACGCCAACTGGGACAACTACCTCGTCCCCTCCCTCCAAGCCGTCTACGACTTCAGCGCGTCCAAATCGCGCATCAAAGCCGTGCTACTATGTAACCCGCACAACCCCTTGTCGCGCTGCTATCCCAAGAAAGCGCTCCTCGAGGTCATGGAGTTCTGCCAGGAACACGGCTTGCATCTGATTGTGGATGAGATTTACGGGTGCTTGGAGTTAGGCGGCGGGGAAGGGGGGTTTGTGTCTGCGCTGGAGTTGGTGGAGCCGTTGAGGAGGGAGGGCGCGGTTAAGGTGGAGGCTAGTCGGGTGCATGTTGTTTGGAGTGCGAGTAAGGTGTTTGGTATGAGTGGGTTTAGAGTCGTACGTACCCTGTCCCCTTCCTACACACGCACCAAGATTCTAATCGCGAATGTTTGTAGGGCTGCGTCGTTTCCCAGCAGAACCCCACCCTGCTACGCGCCCTCTCGCACCTCACCACCTCGCACGTCTCAAAAATATCCTCACTTTACCTCGCCTCCCTCCTCTCATGGTCCCAACTCCCCACCCTCCTCAACCTCAACTCCGAGCGCCTCACAACCTCCTACCACCTCCTCGCCTCCGCCCTACGCAAGTGGAACATCGACTTCGTCACGCCCACGCACGGTCTTTTCTTATTCGCCAAAGTTGCAAGGCGGGCGCGGAATGTAGCCGACGAGAAGATGATCTTCGACGAGCTTGCGAGATGTGGTGTCAAGGTGTGCGGGGGAAGTGGGTTTAAAGGCGTGGAGGGCGAGTTTGGCTGGGCGAGGATTAGGTTCTCGGTTGAGGGGGAGACTATGCGGGTGGCGCTGGGGAGGATGGAGAAGGTGTTGGCGTGAGGGGGGAGTGAGTGGTTGGAGGAATTGAGAGGGGACGTGGTCGCGCTTCGGCGGACTCCGATGGGTGGCTGTGTTGGAGTCGAGATTTGTCTATTTGCGGTGCCTTCGATTCCAGCATGTTCTTTTGTTTGGAAAGGGATGTCTTATCGGGATTCAGTGATGTGATCGAGATCTGGATCGTCGGATCGCCAGTGCGTGTGTGTGGTCGATCTATCTACAGCAAATACCAAGATGGCGATCCTGACATCAAAGCCAATTCAGCACTACCGCCTCCTTCAGCACACGACGGAAATTTCTAAAAGTCTAATGAATACAGACAGCCCTACCAGAGTTGTTTGAGACATGCAAGAGCGAATAGCAACTCCTGGTGACTAGACCAAAATCCCTGTCGGTTTCAGTCGTGTCTTGCGACAGGCAGTAAGAGCCTGCCGAGCTCCCTACATCGGTAGTTTGGGGTGTGTGATTTGCTCTGCTTGGTCTGTAGAAAACGTTTCTATAGGGCAAGTTTAGTTCCTCACTTGCTCTCGCGGTGCGAGCATGTCTACCATGTGACAAAGACTGCAAGATTGGCATATATAACATCACATCACAGTTCGAATTGATTGATGTTCGAGAGAGTGGCAGTAGAAAGAATGCTTATGCGTGCGAAGTACTATATCATTGGGAATGCGAGCTCTATCGACACATCTTGTCTAGTGTACTTGCATGTCGAGCAAGCATTCTACTTGATTTCCCAACTAGACCAAACCATCACCCTTCATCGGTATCGCCCTCATCCTCCCGGCTCACCCGCCCGTTGTATAATGTACCACTTCCAGAAACTTTCACTGCATCCCCATCAATCACATCATACTTCATCTCAACAAATTCCCACTTTCTCCCCCTCCCCCTAAGCTCCTCCGCCCTCCTAAGCTCTTCCACCCTTTCTGACCTTTCCACCCTTCTAGCCTCCTTCAACTTTCTCACCCCATTCATGAGCCAGCTCCAGTCCCGGGTCTCCTAGGCCTTGCCCAGCACTCCCTCTTTCTCAACAATCCACGCGACCAGATCCTCAATCGTGCACACGCGG
>Ga0265780_10000364_pt1 | contig 71631 bp, 66 predicted proteins | sample P1T30metagenome_FD_192432 | JGI IMG/M metagenome (GOLD analysis project Ga0265780, IMG submission 192432) | Plant litter microbial communities from East Loma Ridge, Irvine, California - P1 T30 | ecosystem: Environmental > Terrestrial > Plant litter > Unclassified | place: USA: California...
GTATCACATAAAGAAGATTATCAATTAAAAATTAATATTATCAATACTTCAGATGATCATTATCTGCTGCCATTCGATGTAACAGGATTTAAAGCGTACTATGAGTCTGAATATTGTGGCGATTTTGACGATCAGGATTATCCGTATAAATTTTTTGCTCCTACAGTTATGTTAAAAGAGGAAAATACTATAGATTATCTTCTCCCAGGTTCATCCAGAGGGCATATGCCTGAAGGCGAAGGTGCGGAACAGTATATAAAAGACTTACAGGCAACTGCAAGTAAACAACTGAAAGAAATTGATAATTGGAAGAAAAAGTATCATTTCAAATCTTATAAAGATGCATTAAAAAATTATTACATAACGAAAAATTTGTTATTCCTGAAGCCACATGAAAAATACAGTTATGAAATTCCATTAGATTTAGGAACAATTACCAGGACCAATACTTCTACTTTATATGATTATTATTTTTTAAAGTTTGCAAAGTATGATCTTAGTCTGCATATATGTGTTACACCTGATGCATATAGTTGGTTAACAAAACAACAAAAGAGAGAATTAAGAAAATACAAACCTTTTAAAGGAGTTATAAAAAGTAATTCATATAAGTTTAAAGCATATGAATAAGGTATATTTAAGCCATTGAAAACTCAATGTTAATAACCAACCGGTTTACAATCTTCTTATAATTACCACTACAACAGCAAAGAACTGCAGAAGGAAACCGGCTGCAGCGACTATGGTGCCAGAATGTACATGGCGGATATCGGGAGATGGGGTGTGATTGATCCTTTGGCTGAGCAGTACAGAAGACTCACACCGTATAATTATGTAGCAAATAACCCGATTAACTTTATCGATCCTGACGGTAGAAAAATGCAGGCTCCGAAAGGCGATATAGATCCCCTGCCTTCAGGTTTAGTGCCGGGCGGAATGATGGACTATTATGCCAGGGGCGGAACCGGAAAAACTTCCGATCTTCTAAAGTTCCTAGGACAGGAAGATATGCTGGGGAGTTTCTTTGCTCTAATGTCAGGAGAAGGCGGCGGAGGAAGTAATACCGGCGGTATGACTTTTACGGATCCTTATATGATTGCATTTATACAACAAGGAGCTTCACAACCCGGTTTTATTAATGGTTTGTTTTCTATGGTAGAACAATTGAAGAAAGCTGGTTTTAAAAATCCTGAAAAAACTAAAGCTCTGTTTTCAGATGCCGATAAAATGTTACAGACAGGTGTTTTTCAAGATTTAAATGATATTCTTAATTATGTAGCTAAACAACCAATTAATTCAAAAGTTTACTTCAAAGAAACCACTAAATGGTATATTGATGGAAAATCTGAAGGGTATGGAATTTTGCTCAACGTGAATAATATTAAAAATGTTTTAGAATTAGCTTATACAATAGGGCATGAAATTGGACATTCTATTAAATCTTATTTTAGTGATACTTTTTATGAAACTGTTGGTTCAAAAGGTAAAATAGCAAATAATGCTTTTGGTTATTTTGGAGAGTATGTTTCTTATTCAATGGAAGAGCAATGGGGAAATTCCACAATACTTCCCAATGCAAAGGGCTACACATACATGAAGCATGGACCGGAAGCAGCATTAGAAGCGGCCAGAGTTCCACAACAGTCCATTGATTTGGTAAATAATAATTTAATCAAACTTATGAAAGCTTATAGTAAGTTTATAACAATTCCTAATAAATAAAAGATGAAACAAATATTAATTATAATAACATTATTAGCATACGCATTATCTTTCGGACAGATAGAAATTAAAATTATTTCTTTAAATAAAAGTTCAGAAGAAGAAAAACTAAGCATTAGTATTACTAATGTAACGGATAGTTATTATGCTATTCCCTTTGATAAACATGGATTTAGAGGTTTTAATTCTGAAGAAGTCTGTAATGATCTTAAAACTTTAGATTATCCATATAATTTTTTTGCTTTGTCTTTAATATTTAAAGATAAGTTTAAAAATGAACCAGAAAATTCACTTATAAGAGGATTGCATTTAGAAAGATTAGATCAAAAAGAAACAGAGAAAATTAAACTTAAGAATCAGAGAAGACACTCTAAAATATTAGATTGGAAAAATAAAAACCAATTTAAATCTGATTTAGAGGCTGAAAGAAATTTTTATATTATTAATAATATACTTCTTTTATCTCCAAAAGAAACGAAAATTATAAATATAGAAATGAATGTTTTCGAAATTATGCGTGGCGATACAATGTTTTATGATTATTATAATCTTGAAAATAATAAGAAGTATAATTTTAGCCTTCAATTATGTGCAGATAATACTATTTATAGTTATTTGACAGAAAAGCAAAAATCACAACTAAAAAAATATATATTCTTTTCTGGAAAAATTGAAAGTAATATAATTCCTTATATTTTTAATTATAAATAAGTTTAGTAGATGGTGGCGGCGGAAGTAGCGCTTTCGGGTAAACCCAGATGTACAAAGACATCATGGCATATCTCGCTGAACCGGAATCTGGATCAGGGAATTATTTCCAAGGAATTGATTTTTCACGGTTCGGGGCTGAAGATAATGATTGTCCTAAATGTCCTAAACCTGCCAGATTTGGTGAAGAAATAGGAAAGCAAGTGCTAAAACCGCAGACGGGGTTCTGGGAGAAGCTTGGTGGTACCAGAACATGAACAGATTCTAAGAGCAACGATTATCTGGTTGATTCTGAAGGAAAAATCATGATGAGAGCACCAATAACAGGTGATGTTCCGATTGGACCTGCGGGATCATTTAATATATTAAAAGCATATAAATCTGGATTATCACTATTCAAAGGCGGTAGTTTAACAAATATTGGTCAAGCTGTTACTAAACATCCTCAATATTTTGGATTTGCATCAGAAGATCTAATGAAGGTTTTTAGAAGTCCAAATGCCATAAATAAATTAGGATCGGATATGATAAAAGATATTTTGCGTAATGGAGTTAAAAGTACAGGCGCAGGAGGACGTTATCCTCAAGGCTGGGTAACTTATACATTACCAAATGGCAATGCTGCAAGTTGGAGTATTGATGGAATTTTTATTGGTTTTAGAGGAATAAAATGAAATTAAATATTAAAATAGAAGAAGTTGGAGATATTAATTCGGACTACCCTTATCTGGAAGTTTTCTATAAGGGATGTTCAACTCCATTTCTTGAAGTATCAATTAATAATCGGGAACTAACATACAAGATTTATATTACTGACAAAGATATTTTATTAAACAATGAGGAATGGGAATACATTTATAAAGTATCAAATGAGTTCTTACCTCGTGCTTTAAAAAATGAAGATGATTTTTTAAATGGTAACTTTTACTGATGATTTTAATTTTTTAAATTTAATAATTACTAAAGGTCATTCCTCATGTATAAGAGTTAGTGATAAATTAATTTTGAAAAAAACCAAGTATATTTATAGCTATACTGACCATTTGGATATACAAGTAAAAGAGAAGCTTTTACGAAGGATACGAACGTAGTTCAGTGCGTTTGAGTTATTTTAAAAATGATGCCGGCAGCGCAGAAGTTCTTGAAGAAATCGGCAAAGGAGATTCGCCGATTCCATAAAAATAAAATATAGAGGCAAAACAATTATTACCCGTTTGGATTGAAGCATGAAGGCTATAACTTACAGGTTGGAAATCCTTCTTACAATTACGAGTACAGCGGCAAGGAACTGCAGAATGAAACCGGCTGGAGCGATTTCGGGGCCAGGATGTATATGGCGGATATCGGGAGATGGGGTGTCATCGACCCGCTAGCGGAAACCACCACTAGGGTCAGCCCTTACAATTATGCCCTAAACAACCCGGTGATGTTTGTGGATCCGGACGGAAGAAAAGCAATGGCTTCCACAGAGATGGATGAGAACTCGGTAGGCTTTGGAAACGGCAGGGGAATGATTTCCTATCTTGGAAGAGGAGACTCGCAAAGCATAATGTCTTTCTTGGGACGATCTGATGAATTTATGATGTCGCGGGTTGATGGCCTTGGTGGCGGTGGTGGTGGTGGAAACCTCGAAGGAACAGAAGCAACCTATGAACAAGCTCTGGCTTTTCTTGGGATTAACAATAGTTTCGGCAATTATTTCCAGGGAATTGATTTTACGCAGTTTGGAAATGATGATCCCAGACCTAAAAGAAAATATCTTCAACAAGAAACCAATGCTTATTTTGGCTTAATTGAAAGTGTGGATCAATATCAATTAGATCATGCAAATTGGACTGATGAGTATCAAGGAACAATGGATTTTCTAGGAAATCTAAAAGAATATTTTGATTCTGTAGGAGATAAGATGGAAGAAGCTGGTTATGGTACTTTTGCTATTGACAATTTAAAAACGATTAAAGAGACAGTTGAGAAATTTAAAAATTTTAACCCAAGCTTAGCATCAGTTGCAGGTGCAATAATAGGAGTTATAGGAACTTCTGTTAATATGGAAGGTGATAGATTTGGTCAAATTATGGATATTTATAAAAATGCTGACTACAGATATGATCAATTGCACAAGAGAAATCCAATCCTTGATAAAGGTGTAACAGTTAATGTGAATGTAGTAATTGGAACAAATGGCGGTGGTGGATATACCGATATTAAAATATACGACATATCCACACATAGATATTTAAGTGGTGGGAAAATTATTCATAGAAATAACAAATAATATAGAAATGAAAATCAAAATACTATATTTAGTACATACAATTACCGCATTATTTATTTTTGCTTTAAGAATTTTTTATAGTTTATCAAATAAGAATGTTTTCGACAATATTTATAATTTTTTTAATTATATGATGCCAGAAATTAAGTCTGTAATATATTTTTTTCTTATTATGTCTATGTTTGCTAATGCTTTTCTTAATAAAAATAATAAAATTAATCAAATTATCATACTTCTTCTGACAATATCCAACTTATTTATAATTGCTTTATCAATTAAACTATGGTAGCTCCCCCTGCGCAAAGTTTGTAACTTTGCGCAGATAAATAAAGAAAAATGTTGGTAATCCCTCGTACAATTACCAGTACAATGGCAAAGAACTGCAGAAGGAAACCGGCTGGAGCGACTATGGTGCCAGGATGTATATGAGCGACATTGCAAGATGGGGCGTGATCGATCCCCTGGCGGAAACCACGACAAGGGTTAATCCTTACAATTATGCCTTAAACAATCCTGTAATGTTTGTAGATCCGGATGGCAGAAAGGCTTATAATCCGGAACCTGTAATAGACAATGTACCGAGAGGCGGTCTTTGGGACTTTCATTTAAATGGAGGGTACAGATATTATACATCATTCAGCCAGTTTTTAGGAGGAGATTCTTACTTTTACACAGGCGCTGGAAGCAGCGGAGGCGGTGGTGACGGCGAAGACCGAACGCCTAAAAGAAATGGCGATCCCAACTCCAATATCTTCAGATCTAGTGGTAATTTCTTTAACAGATACTGTAGCCAACATAGTTCTGAAAACAGAAATTAAAGTAAGCAGTTACAAAACTGGAATTAGTAAAAAAATGGAAAATGAATAATTAAATGGGATTGGATATTAATATGATTGCCCTTGTTGGTAACATCATACGTTTTATATTTATTTACAAGTTCAGTATAAAAAAGCAAGATTTGGCATATGAAATAGATTTTGACAAAGAAGAAAAAAAAGATATTTTAACTGGTTCAATTTTTATAATTGCATTTATAATTTGGGGAATTATAACTTATTCTGTTAATTGGTAATTTTTATCAGAACAATAATAATTATAGCAATAAACATTAATTGTTTAAGACTTAATACCAAAGAGGTTTTAGCTATATTGTTCTAAATAAAGAGTGATCAGTAATTTTTATATCCTGAAATGATGAGATGTATGCAATTATAATTGAGAATGCAAAATCATCCTTTAAAAATTACATTTTATATCTAAAGAAATTGGTTCAGAAGATTATCTCTCGGAAAACCATATGCGTATGCAGTGAATAATCCCATCAATATGTTTGATCCGGATGGAAGGCAAATCAATGATATCAATACTGGAAGCTATTTGGGACCAAACCTATGACTGTAAAAATTCTTGCTGGAAATAGCGGGTCAGATATCGCATCACTTATAAAAGTTAATAAAATAATATAAATCAAATGATAAACCACCGCTTAAAAAGCGATGGTTTATTATTACAGTATAACATCTTTAAAACTCTTATAAATTCAGGCTTTTCAGAATCTTACCGTACATTTCTATCGTTTCTGTCTGGTTATGGGAAACGTCCTGTATATAGATTTGGGAAAACCCGCAGCTGATGTCTTCCTGCAGCCATTCCAGGTGTTCTTTGGGGTCTGAGGATATCCGGATGATTTCTTTTACCTGCTCTGTGGTTACCAGTTCCACCGCACTGTCGAAATCCTCGGGTGTGCGGATTTCCGCCTGCAGTTTTCCTCCCAGCACGGCATGCCGCCAGTTGTACCAGGCTTCCTGTTCTGCCTGTTCCTGATCTTTGGCGTATGACATGATGGCCTGCAGGTGCAGGTTACTGACATCACCTCCACCCTGCTGATAAGCGTAGATAAATTCCTTCTGGTCTTCAGCCGGCTTTACAACCGTTATAATCCCGTCACTGCAGCCGGCCAGGTCGTGTGCAGATTCATTGGACAGTGCGGCTACCAGAAGCTTAGGCATCACTGAAGGAAGAGTATATAATTTTGTGTCGTACACCTGAAAGTATTTGCCTTCGTAGGTAACACTTTCCCCTTTCAGCAGGCTCCTGATGATATGGATGGATTCTTTCAGGCGTTCATTGCGTTCTTTTTTAACGGGCCAGTGTTCGTTGGTAATGTGTTCATTCAGAAACTGGCCGCTCCCCAAGGCGACCCACAACCGGTCCTCATACATTGAAGCCAGTGTGGCAATATATTGGGCGATCACTACCGGATGGCAGCGTACGGTGGGCGAGGTCACAACGCCGAACGGAAGGCCGGTTTGGCCCATCGCGCTTCCGAGCCATGGCCATGAAGCAATGGAAGCACCCTGGCGTTTGCTCCAGGGATAAAAATGATCTGAGCACATGAATCCCCGGAAACCGTTTGCTTCAGCGGTTTTTATATTATGCAGGTGCTCCTGCGGGGTGAATCTTTCCAGCGGGCAATGGTAGCCGATACGTGTTTTCATACATTTTATATTTATTCGTGGTGTTTATTCAACGGATTGTATTTTCTCTAATTCTGCCCTTACCCTGTTTTCTGCTTTCTGCCGCAGTTCAGGGTTTCCGTCTTTTAAAGCCTGTATAATGGCCAGGCATTCCTTTAAATATCGTTCGGCAAAAGACGGGTCGCTTTGCGGAATTTCTGCTGCATTGTCAAGGATATCCGCATATTTGATCGTCTGGGCATCAGGGCTGATCGTGCTCAGGCGTTTCAGTTCCTTTTTCTTTCTTTTATACCGGTTGAATGCGGGATAGTTTTTCTTTACGTAAACATCCGTCAGCTCTACTACCAGTTTCAGGGTTTCATTTTTCTGTGGTTCATCCATCAGACGGTCCAGAAATGCCGAAATATCATCAGCTGTACAGGCTGTGTCCTCAATCACATCATGCAGAACGGCTGCAGCCAGTACCGCGATACGGTCTGTATACTGCCGGCAGGTTTCCATTACCCTTACCGGATGGACGATGTATCGGTCCGAATTGTATTTCCTGGTCTGGTCTCCATGGGCGGCATCTGCAAATTCTATGACGGTGCTGATAATTTCTGAATGGTTCATACTGATTCTGTTTCCCGTGACAACGGAGTGAAAAAAGCAACTGCCTTGCCATAGGCTCCCTTCAAAACACTTTTAAATACCACGTATGACCCTGAAATCAGACCTTTGAAAAGCAGGCAGGGGCTCTTCCGGAAAATTCGAATTCCGTCACCATATAATTGCCATTACATTGATACCACATAATCAAAATAATACATTTTATAAAAATATGTGAAATAATCTGAATTATGGCTGCGTTTCACTTATACCGTAATCTATAACTCCTATTTAGATATGACCTAGGTCATATCAGTATAAAATCAATACTTCTATCTTTGATAAACACACCTAAACCTACATTATGAAAACATCCGGACTTATCCCTATAAGGTCAGTTTAACATGCTTTTTTGCGTCAACCACAACCCTGCAGGAAATTCTCAGCAGGCCGGTTCTTTATACAGAAACAAACCGTCGAAATAAACGGCAGATTGCCTGTATGAAAGGCCGGAAACTGACATGATCTGCGGTTGCTGCCTGTTTACAGATGAAATAACCTTTGAGCTGCGTATACCAACGGAGCATGAACATTAAACCAAACCACAAAAATTATATATTATGTCTATTAAAACAAAACTCCTGCATTCGGTAGGGGCCACGGAAGAACATTACCATGCAGGGGACTGCATTTTCAGTGAAGGCGGCACCCCGCTGTTTTATTACCAGATTGCTGAAGGAAACGTAAAGCTGAATAACTACAGTGAAGACGGTAAGGAACTGATCCAGAATATACTGCCACCCGGCTCCTGCTTCGGCGAATCTATGCTGTTCCTGAAAAAGCCCTATCCTATAAATGCCGTTGCACTTACGGACTGTACCGTACTTAAGGTCCACAGGGATAAATTCCTGGCGTTGCTGGACGTGTACCCTCACACGGCACTTGAGATCTGTGAGGCGCTGTCTGAAAAAACGTACAATAAATACCTGATGATGCGCAAAATTTCAAGCAAAAGTGCTGTTGAGAGGCTTACGGAAATAATGAATATGATGAAAGAGCCGCAGCCGAACAAGGATAAGTTTTCCTTTGAAATCCCGCATACGAGGCAGCAGCTGGCGTCCCTCACAGGACTGTGCGTGGAGACTGCAATCCGTGCCATAAAAAGGATGGAAGAGAAAAATGTACTGAAGATCAGAAACAGGAAAATTTTCTATTGATACCAATAAGGCCTCGGCAGGCACACCGTTTTCGGCTGTTGTTTCTGAGGCCTGTTTTTTATGTATATGTTCCGGTTTCAATTAAGAAGCTTACGGATCCTGTCCAGCACATTGCCGATATCAAACGGCTTGGAAATAAAATCATCAGGCTCACAGAGATTTTCAAAATGCACCAGGCCCGCATGCGCACTCATGATGATGACGGGAATATTTTTATTATCATGATCCTCTTTGATCTGCCGGCACAGATCAATTCCGGAACCGTCAGGCAGCATCACATCGAACAGATAGAGATCCGGTGTTTCATGGATATCACGTTCTGTAAATTCGCCTGCCGTAGCAAAGGACTTTACGTCATAATTTTCAGAGGTCAGAAATATTTCTAAAACTTCCCTAATCGCTTCATTATCTTCCACTAAAAAAATCTTTCTCATGCCGTTGTCAATCAATAATTACACCACACCAGATGTAATTCTGAAGGCAGGTACATTATCCTTAAATTCATATACCACGAATTCTTACCCTCTTTTAAATTTATTTCAGACGGATATACCCTGCAGACAATGAAGATGATGCAGGGTTTTAAATGAATTTAAATGGGTAAAGGTTAATAAACAGTCAGAAAAATAAAGTTTAAAGTTTCTATACGTCTCAGAATTGAATTCAAACCCGTTTTAAAGATTTTCTTTATTGATAACAGGCAGGGTAAACCAGAATTCGCTTCCTTTCCCCATTTCGCTTTCCACCCCTATTTTTCCGCCGTGGTTTTTAATGATTTCTGCACTGATGTACAGTCCCAATCCCAATCCGGTAAACTTCCGGTCCTGGTAATCAGTCCTGTAATACCGCTTGAAAAGGTGCTTTATTTTCTCTGGCGGAATTCCCGGGCCGTGATCGATAACACTTATTTTTATTTCGTAATCGTTAAGCCGGCTTGCATTCACGGTAATGGTCTCGGAATCCGGGGCATATTTTAAGGCATTGTTAATGAAATTCACAATAACCTGCCCCACCTGCTGGCTGTCTGCCTCTATAAACAGTGAGGTATCTCCCGTAAAAACGATTTCCTGATCTGTCTGGCGGATTAAATCTGAACAGCAGTCATTGAACAGCTCAGAGAGGATGATTTCTTTCTTTTCAACCTTCAGCTGCCCCTGCTCGATCCTTCCGGTATCCAGCAGATCTGTAATCAGACACGAAAGCTTATCCAGGCTTTTTACCGACTGTTCCAAAAGCCGGGTGCGGGATTCGGACGGCAACTTTTCATGTGACCGCTGCAGCAGCTGTAATGAAGCTTTCAGGGCAGTAACCGGTGTTTTCAGTTCATGGCTGGCAATGCTGATAAAATCATCTTTCCCCTGCATGATCAACCTTCTCGACGTGACATCCATAAAGGTACCGATCCCGCCGGTAAGCCGGCCTTCATGGTCAAATATGGGTGCCGCATTGATGGAGATATAGAAACATTCCCTGTCAGGCGGCTGAACTGCGATTTCATAATCATACACTGGTTTGCCCGTGCGCATCATAACGGACATCGGGTGTTCTTCCGACGGAAGAGGAGTGCCGTCCAGCCTCAGGTTCTGCCATTCAGGAGCATCATAGGTCCTTTCCTTGATCTTGCTCTCGCTCAGTCCTAAAATCTGCTGTGCCATAGGGTTTGCATAGATCATCCGTCCATCTGCATCGGTTACGCCTACTCCTTCAGCCATGGTTTCGAGTATGCTGTGGAGTCTCTGCTCGCTGTTTCTTAATATTTCCTCCAGCTCCGTTTTTTCAACAATCGTCCGGTCCCGGTCCTGAATGGCGAGCATCTGCGGAGTCACTTCCACCGCCATATCAATCACCCCGGTTACTTTGCCGTTTTCTACATAAGGCGTGTACGAAAAATTAAAAAACCCTTCTTCCAGGTTCCCGTTGCGGTTAAGCATTACAGGATTGGAATAATCGGATATGGATTTCCCTTCCGTGAAGGTCTTCATTAACAGATCGGCTGCCTTCTGGCCCTTCAGTTCAGGAAGCTCTTCAAATAAAGGTTTCCCGATAATGGATGCATCCTTCCCAATCAGCTCAAGCATCTGCCTGTTGATCATCGAGACAATGAAATTATCCCCTTTTACCAGCATCATTGCCACCGGGGCCTGTGCGATAAGGTTGGTAAAGCTGGCCTGGGTTTCGGAAAGTTTCCCGTTAAGCTGTGTTATGGTATCATTTAATGCCCTGAGCTCTTTATTCCTGTATTCCAGGACTTTATTGGAGCCATCCAGCCGGGTAATACTGTCCTGAAACTCCTGACCGTCTGATACAAGACTGTTGTTTTCTTTCTTCAGCCGGTCATTCAGAAGCGATATTTTCCGGTTGGCCTGCTCAAGCTGTTCATTGATCGTGCTGTACTCTTCATTGAGGGTACCAAGCTCTTCATTGGTCATCTGCAGTTCCTCATTAAGCACCGTAAGTTCTTCATTGAACTCCTGCAGGAGCAGTTCCTTGTTTTCCAGCAGCTTTTTTGCCGCCACTTTTTCTGAAACATCCGTAACGGTAGCCATAACAGGTCCTGTCTGATGATCAGGGCTTAACAGCGGCTGAAAATGAATATCCAGGTATTTGATTTCCTTGTTCCCTGAAATATAGGTGGTGAATTCAATTTCATGCAGGGATACCCGTTCTCCTGATGTATGCATATGGGAAAGCTGATCAGAAAATAACTGACCGTCCAATACGGGAAAAGCCTTACGCAACGGCTTCCCGATAAGATTGTCTCCGCCGTTGCCGTAGATTTTAAGCATCTCAGGGTTTGCCGTTTCAATAAGCATTTCGGTTCCCTGCAGCACGGCCAGCCCTGCCGGTGCGGTCTCTATAAACCCATACATCCTGTCTTCCGTAAATGCAAGTTTATGAAGGGCCTGTATTAACTGTTCGTTGGCCTTATTAAGCTTTTCATTAACCGTGCGGTATTCCTGATTGGCTGCGGCAAGCTGTTTATTGATCTGCTGTTCCCGTTCTTCTTTTTCCCGGACCAGCTCCCGGGCTTTCACCCTTTCGGTTACATCCGTTGCCGTATGGAGGATACAGTATACTTCGCCCTCCTTATTAAGGATCGGCTTATAAATAAAATCAAAATAAGAAGTCAACATCTCGCCGTTGATTTCCAGGGTGGCGGGCGTATCATGGGCTTCGTAGGTTTTACCCGTTGCCCATACATTTTTCAGCAGGCCGGTAAAAGGCTGACCTTCCATCTCCGGAAGTGCTTCTTCAAATGTTTTGCCGTGTATAGAAGGATCTTTCCCCCATATGGCAAGCATGGCCCCGTTAACGAGCTGGATTTTAAGTTCAGGGCCTGTATAAACGGCAGTTGCATTGCTGGACTGACTGAGGATTTCAACCAATGCATCACTTCCCAAAGCTGAAAAAAATCTATACATTTATTATAGAAAGCATATTAAATTAGTATAAGGAAAATATGATTTCAGAATAAATATATTATCAAGATTTTTATTATTTTCCATGTTTAAGAACAACAGACAAAGGTAAAAAGAATTTCTGTAACTCCGTATGAAATACCTCAGGGGCACCATCATTTTTTATCTATCCAGGCTTTTATATATTCCCTGTTCAGCCTTGCAATATTGTCCAGGGAAATAAGCTTGGGACACTCCACTTCGCATGCCCCGATGACGGAACAGTGCCCAAAGCCTTCTTCATCCATGGTTTTGACCATATTGAGCACCCTCCTCTTCCTTTCTACCTGGCCCTGCGGAAGCAAAGCGAAGTGAGAGACTTTTGCCCCTACAAAAAGCATTGCCGCACCATTCGGGCAGGTGGCTACGCAGGCCCCGCAGCTGATACAGGATGCCGCATCCATGGAAGCTTCTGCCGCCTCTTTGTCTACAGGGATCGCATTCGCATCCAGGGTGTTTCCTGAGGTATTGACCGAGATAAATCCGCCCGCTGCCATAATCCTGTCAAAAGCACTTCTGTCTACAATGAGATCTTTAATAACCGGGAATGCGACACTTCGCCACGGTTCGATGACAATGGTCTGGTTATCGGTAAACATACGCATATGAAGCTGGCAGGTGGCCACACCGGTATCCGGGCCGTGTGCCCTGCCGTTGATATAAAGGGAACACATTCCGCAGATGCCTTCGCGGCAGTCATGATCAAAAGCCACGGGTTCTTTATCTTCATCAATAAGCCTGGCGTTGAGGACATCCAGCATTTCCAGGAATGACGAATCTGTAGAGACGTCTGAAATTTTATAGGTCTCGAACTGCCCTTTTGTCTTCCTGTTTTTCTGCCGCCAGATCTTAAGGGTAAGGTTTAAGTTATTTTTTGCACTCATAATGATGTATGTTTTGGTGTTTTTTTATTTAAATAATAGCCTTTCGGGAACTGTAAATTAAATGCAACAACAGGACAATTAAATCAGCATTAATCAATTACCGGTACCTGTCGAATACCCGGAAAATCAGCAGTACCGCCACAGCGCCTGAAACCGGAGCGGTAACCGGTAAGAATCCCAGGAGATTTTCCCGGCTGTCCACAGTTGCCATATTCACTAAAGATCCGCTGACCATGGCTCCCGCCACGCCCAGAATGACAAAAAGCACCCAGCCCCGGCCGGATGATTCTTTTACAGTGGATTTTGCGATGAGCCCGACGATAAGCCCGACAAGCATCCATGCTAAAATTTCCATAGGTATGTTTTTTAATGAGGTCAATCAATGATCAGTCGATATACTCATTTATTTATCTATTTATTTAAAGGGTCCGTTTACAGGCCAGTACAACCTGGTAGGCTCCGGTGCCCGTTACCTGGTCCGTTATGGAAATAGTGGTATTTTCCCTGACATACTGCGATACGGTTATACCGCCGTCCGGCATTTTCTTCCTGCCGGAATAAATGTAGCCGAGAGCGGGCAAATCCTTCTTTAATCCCTCAATACGGGCAGCTGACCCGTCAACAATGCTGATTACGTTTGAGCAGCCGGTACTGTTCCTGATCACGGTGACTACCATAAGTTTACCGGCTTCACCGCTGTTGTTGGTATAGACTTTCTGATCTGTTTCTTCAATATCATGTACTCTCTCAAAGCCGTATTTCGAAACCATGACCTGATCCAGATTTTCAAATTCATGTTTTGCCGTCTCAAGAATCCGGGAAGCATTCAGTTCCTGGGATTTACCGGTACTGAATAACAGCAGAAAGACCAGCAGTAAAAATCTCATATTCAAATTATATCGTTGTTTTATTTAATTATCTTTTCTCTTTTAAAAACAGCTTGCCACAGCCTAGCCATCTCCGTTCATCTCATTTTTGAGGATATGGTAAAGCTTCAGCTGGCCGAGGAATTTTTGCAGGATCTTTTCCGTATAATAGGATTTGATCAGCATAGAATCTTTTTTGCTGTCAAATTCCAGCTTGTCTGAAAACACGGCAGTCCCTTTATATGAAATGGAATAATAGGCATAAATCTCGTAGGCCGATTGCCTTTCCGGCCTGCAATATCCGGAGGTGGCAATACACCATTCGCTGTCGAAAATCCTTGAGGCATGGCATCCCATTTTGTCGACCGCCATACCGGACACGCCGTTGCTGTTCTTCATTTCTGCCGTATCGATATTAAGCAGCCTTACCATTTTATCCGGGGTATGCACCGTTATACCGCCTTTATAGAACAGTTTCGAGTTGTTCATTTCTGAAAAGGCCAGCTGCAGAAGCCCTGCGGTTACGCTCTCAGCTATTGAAATCGTTTCATTGCAGTTCATGAAATTTTCGCTGATTTCTTCGAGAAGTGCCTTATTGAATTGCATTGTATATTTATTTATTCTGTTTTGTTGTTTCCCGCTGATTTTTGCCGATAGCGGGATGCTGTATGTCATTTATTTTTATTCCTTCCTCCTTATTCATTGCCGCACAGATGACAAATGAATCAATACAACATCCTTTTATCGTAGAGTTCTCATGGTTATATGTGATTAATCTTCCTGCCGGGCATCAAAATTAATATGGGTTTCCGCAATTTCGGTAAGATTATAATCTGTCTCTTCTTCTTCCTGCAGTGTTTTTTCAAGAAGGTCCGCGGCTTTGTTGTGGCCCATGGTGATGGCAAGCTGGGCAAGCCCGCCGTAGGCTGCAATCTCATAATGTTCCACTTTCTGGGCAGCAATAATAAGGGCGGCATCGCGGGTTGCAGATCCTTCCTCAGTAGTCCTGATGATTTCTTCTCCTTCTTTAATGAGGCCATCCATGGCTTCACATGGTTTCTGCTCGGGGGTCTGATCAATCAGTTTAAAGACTTTGTCTAAGCGGCTGATGTGCTTTTGGGTCTGCAGCCGGTGGTCTTCAAAAGCATCTTTCAGTTCTTCTGTGGTTGCCGCATCGTGCATGGTCTGGAGCGCATCCAGCAGTTTATGTTCAACATAATAGATATCTTTTAAAGCATCCACAAAGAACTTATGCAGCGGTGCATTCTTCATTTCATTTGCGGTTGTGGCTGCATCACCTGCCTGCGTTTTTTCTGCGGCTGCAGATGCTGTGCTATTTTCTTTGGTTTTAGTCGCCATAATGGGTTTGTTTTGACATTGTTAAAAAGATTGCCTCCTGCCTGTAACAGGAGGCAATGGTAAAAACTATGAATTACGTCTGCCTCCGAATCCGGACCTGCCGGATCCTGAAGATCTTCCGCCTCCGTGGGAAGCCTGCCCTCCCATTCTGGCTATTCTTGTTCTTTCGGCTTTGCTCATAGATGCAAATCCTCTTCCTGATGTATTTCCTCCTGACGATGAACCGCCTCTATTGCCTCCGGAACCGGAATTGGAACCACGTCCTCTTCCTGATCCTGATCCGTTGCCGGAACCTGATCCTGAAGATCTTCCGCCTCCGTGGGAAGCCTGCCCTCCCATTCTGGCGATCCTTGTTCTTTCGGCTTTGCTCATGGATGCAAATCCTCTTCCTGAGGTATTGCCTCCTGATGATGAACCGCCTCTATTGCCTCCGGAACCGGAATTGGAACCACGTCCTCTTCCTGATCCTGATCCGTTGCCGGAACCTGATCCTGAGCCTGAAGATCTTCCGCCTCCATGGGAAGCCTGCCCTCCCATTCTGGCAATCCTTGTTCTTTCAGCTTTGCTCATGGATGCAAATCCTCTTCCTGAATTACCGCCTCTTCCCTGTCCTGAAGATGATCCTCCACGCGACTGAGATCTGCCCGAACCACGCCCGCCTGAAGTGAATCTTCCCTGGCTGTCACGCTGCTGATTGCCGTTTCCGGAACCTCCGCGGCCACGGCTGTTACCATTGTCATCGTCGTCATCATCTTCATCATAGTCCTCATCATCATCGTAGTCTTCATCATCATAATCCCCGTCATCATAATTGTCATCATCTTCTTCATAATCCCCGTCCTCGAAGTAATCTTCGTAATCAGAAAAATCGTCATCATACTCTTCATCTTCACTGGCATCACTGTAACCGTGTTCGTAGCCTAACTGATACGCTTCTTCAAGCATTGACTGTTCATCATCTGATGAGTTTCTTCCTGAGTTCCTGTTGTTTGAATTTCTGTTGTTCATAACATTTACTTTTTTGTTATTAATATAAAGTGATGTACATACTCCCTGTTGGATACCGGACTATGTGTTTGGTTCTTTTTTAAGCATGAAACTACCTGCATGTTATAAAAATGACATGTAATATTCAGAGATTATGATTTTAATATCTCTCCTGAAGAAAAATCAGAATGCTACACTGAGATGACCGACAGCGGGCTTTCTACCCCGAAAGATGAACCGGGACCGGACATAATATCTGCCGGAACCTGTCCGGGATTGATGCTAACTGAATCCATAGCTGGACTTGTCCGTACATTGATTGGTCCTACAGACCGTATTTCTTTTGTACAATCCATCATTGTAAATCCTGTGATACGGACTGCCGTTGTTAACCGTTTCATATCATTATTTTTAATTGGTACATTAAAGCTAGAGAATACGTAATCCCTATCCTATGATCGTTGTCATAATGAATAAAAATATTTATAAATATCTATTATCTAAACGATTAAGCTATAAAATAACTTCTTTTTATACCGATATTTATTACAGGTATTACAGACAAAGAATGTATTTATGATAAAAATAATTTCAACGGATCTGCAGGAGAAACTGAGGTGCGGATTTATAACATTTAATCATTGCTTAATGGCTTGTAATGATGGTCCAGCCATTTGCAGAGGCATGCAAGAATTGTATAAAAACACGGTTAAAATTTATTTGTTGAAGACCCTGCCGGTAATTATTGCGGATAAGATAAATAATCTGAATCCAGCTATCATCATTATACTTCAGAGATCTGAATCTATTTTTTTGAATAGTCAATTAAGTCAGATTAAACGTGATATATTATTTATTGTACACTGCACATTTTACGGTAGTCTTTAATTTAAAATTACAGCCTGAAGCCAAAGTGTATCGAAGTGGCATCAGATAAAACGTGCGGTTTAATAAAATATTTTCCTGCCTTTTATCATCAGGATATTATTTTTCTCCAGCTTCTTGATAGCCCTGATCGCCGTTTCCAGGGAAAGTCCGGTCAGTGAGGCAAGCTGCTGCCGGGTATGCGGGATTTCCAGTGAGAATTTATCTTTATTATCATGGGATTCTTTCATTAATTCCATAATTTCAACCAGCCGTTCTTCAGCATTTTTGCTGGTAACGGTGTGCATTAACGTTGATTTCTCAAAGGTAATATCTGCAAGTGCAGAATAAATATCCGTAAAAATATGTGGATGCTGCTGCAGCAACTGAAAGAACTGCTCCCTCCTGATCTTAAGGATAATGCATTTTGAAAGGGCGACGGCATTCACAGGATATGGTTTCCCGAGAATAAGCATTGATTCGCCGATACAGGTCCTGTCTGAAATGATGTTCTGTATAAATTCTTTACCATCTTCTGTATACCTGTTCAGTTTCACTTCACCGGTAACGATCTGATAGTAAAACTGAGGTACAGCATGCTCCCGAAATATGTAATCGCCGGCATTATACTGCTCTTCAATTGCTTCTACAGTCTGCAAAAGTTCTTCTGTGATAGACATAATGTTAGTTTCTGTTTGTTTTACTTTTCTGTTTTACTGGTATAAAGCTTATGAGGCAAAAAATCAGCATTGCATATTAATTGACAGCATAGCGTTATTAAAAAGTGATAAAAACTCTATGGCCTGATAAAAGAATTGCAATAGTTTACAACGCCGGAACAGATTGGATTTATTGAATTCTTATTATTAAATTATAGCATTTTACTTCCCGATCCGGCTTGCCAAAGATAGATATATAGTACAGCCATAATTATGATATAGATCATATTTGATAAACCCATGCAGCAATGGGCTGTTATATGTGTTTTCCGAAAGCTATTTCTCTACTGAGAAAACGGTAAATCCTGTCTGCATGTGATGATTTATTTCTTTATAAAAAAAACAATTATTATACATAATCACTGAAGATCTGCCTGTATGGTTCAGTAGTTGTAGAAAGCATATAATTGGTTTATGTATAGTTGCAACACTGCATTCAGCACATTATCCGATTATTCACCAGTTAAATCTATTCTCGCATTCAAATCATAATCGAATAAATATTTAGATTGTATATTTGCTGTTGGTTTAGAGTATATTCAATAGATACCGGTGTTTCCAAGTAATATCATCTATTGTGAGATTAGTTAATTATAAGTTATGGCCATACAAGAAGACTTGCTTATTACTTACGGAGCAGAAATTATTCATCTACAGCAATCAGGATTGCTTTTTGAAGAAAATGCTGCACCAGCGTATTATTTTCAGATTAAGAAAGGCAAGATAAAGCTTACCAATTTCAAGCCGGGAGACGGAGAGTTCATCCAGAGTATTCATGATCATGGCGAATCTGTTGGGGAGGTGTTCTTATTCTGCAAACACCACCGATATCCCGTTAATGCTGTGGCAACGGAAGACTGTACCATCTTACGGCTGGAACGGCCCAACCTGCTAAAACTGCTGGAATCTGATTTTGACCTTCAGCTGCAGTTTCTCCGAAGCTGCGCGGAAAGAACCTATTACAGTTATATTTTCTTAAACAGCCTGACTTCAGAAGACGCCACGCACCAGCTGCTGACGGTGCTGAACCATCTTAAAGAAAACCAGGATCAGACGGAGCGCTTTTCCTTTAAGGTTCCCTATACCAGAAAAGAGCTTTCTTCGTTAACAGGCCTCAGGATTGAAACCGTGATCAGGATTTTAAAAAAGCTGCAAAGCGAAGAAATCGTTAAGATTGTAAAAGGAAGGGTGTATTACTAAGCCTTTTCTTTTATTTCATCATTAGTATTTATATTTACCTTATTTAGAATTATTTCTTATTATCAAACATCATCTAACTGTTTAAGGTACAAAGAAAGCTTAAACAATGAATGATTCACATATTTTACTATTCAGTAAAGCTATCAAACATTGCCATATTCTTTCCATAATTATAATCTGAATGATTTTGAGTCTTACATTGTGTTGCGGGCCATTTCAGTTCAGCTGAATTCTATATTTTCTACCTGCAGAGCTTAAAATATAATCTTTCATGATGAATAGATCGTTATTAAAGCTCCGACTGCCCTGCCCTGCTTATAAGTCCATATAATAAAGTTGGTTACATAAATAAATTAGCTTCCCGGGGTTGTGAGTTATGAAAATATTTGTAATATTGTAACAACCAAATATTCAATCATATGAAAACAAATCTTAAAGGTCTAAGATCATTAGACAAAAAGCAGTTAAAAAATATTTTAGGAGGATACCCGATGTGTCCGGAAGATTTACAATGTGGAAATGACTGGTGCTGTATTAACGGAGCGTGCCGGCCTATTTCACAGGCGGGACCGGGCCATCTCTGCATGGCAATCGTAGATCCCATAAGCTAAAACCGTATATCCATACATGTCAAATTACTTCCCCGGCGATATTGCCGGGGATTTATTTTTAAAGCAGCTAAAAATTATGGTATTTAATCACTTTAACTGTGCTAAAATTTTCATTTCATGTCCTACTGGATTTAAAATTTGCTATTTTCGTGGATAGGGCGTGTTAAGATGGTCGGACATTAGTTGCGAATTGCTTTGGCTACGCCGAATCCTCCAATCCTATATTCTAATCGGATTTCAAAATTTATTATCTTCGTGATTAGTCACAGCTGAAAAAATTTCTGTTACCACCGAGTATTTGTTGTGAATTGCTTTCAAAATTTACTATCTTCTTGATTAGTCACAGCTTAGTTAACGTTACTTGGGAGCCAACATGGGTTGTGAATTGCTTTCAAAATTTACTATCTTCGTGATTAGTCACAGCTTGCCGTTTCAAAGGTGCAGCAGGCTGGGCGTTGTGAATTGCTTTCAAAATTTACTATCTTCGTGATTAGTCACAGCCATTCACTCCAGAACAAAAAGTAAAACTAAGTTGTGAATTGCTTTCAAAATTTACTATCTTCGTGATTAGTCACAGCTTACACGTAGATCATTGATATGAGTTTCATGTTGTGAATTGCTTTCAAAATTTACTATCTTCGTGATTAGTCACAGCAAAACTCAATATTATTAGTCGTTGAGTATTGTTGTGAATTGCTTTCAAAATTTACTATCTTCGTGATTAGTCACAGCTGTATCAAATTATTAAAAAACCAAAGCTTAGTTGTGAATTGCTTTCAAAATTTACTATCTTCGTGATTAGTCACAGCTTTTATCTTTTTTATATAACTGAAGAAAGTGTTGTGAATTGCTTTCAAAATTTACTATCTTCGTGATTAGTCACAGCCTTAAAATATAAGTTCCTACCTGTAAGGGCGTTGTGAATTGCTTTCAAAATTTACTATCTTCGTGATTAGTCACAACTTATTGGGCGCACTCTTCATGTTTTCGACCGTTGTGAATTGCTTTCAAAATTTACTATCTTCGTGATTAGTCACAGCCTCACTATTTTTAAAGATGAATTTGGAGAAGTTGTGAATTGCTTTCAAAATTTACTATCTTCGTGATTAGTCACAGCGGTTTCAAAGATGCTAATATAGGGAGATTCGTTGTGAATTGCTTTCAAAATTTACTATCTTCGTGATTAGTCACAGCACGGGAAGTGTTTGTTTTACGTTAATTTTCGTTGTGAATTGCTTTCAAAATTTACTATCTTCGTGATTAGTCACAGCAACTCTACTTGCTTCTAAGGCCTTCTTTGTGTTGTGAATTGCTTTCAAAATTTACTATCTTCGTGATTAGTCACAGCATTAAAAGCTGCCGCTAATTATGTTGTCGTGTTGTGAATTGCTTTCAAAATTTACTATCTTCGTGATTAGTCACAGCAAAGAATACTGTAAGCAGAAAAAAATTACCGTTGTGAATTGCTTTCAAAATTTACTATCTTCGTGATTAGTCACAGCTCTGCGTGTCTCGACCAGTGAGCAGGACACGTTGTGAATTGCTTTCAAAATTTACTATCTTCGTGATTAGTCACAGCTTCGAGAATCTGCGACTGCCCTACGTCCTTGTTGTGAATTGCTTTCAAAATTTACTATCTTCGTGATTAGTCACAGCTGATACCTGCATCTGTACGCCTATGGCCTCGTTGTGAATTGCTTTCAAAATTTACTATCTTCGTGATTAGTCACAGCCTCAAAAAATAAACTACTGAAATTCAGTAGTTTATTTTTATTTTCAGGATTTAAAATTCAGAATAATTCGAGCTGCTGAAAGGTTGGCGGCGGTTCTTCTTTATTCCTGGCAAAGAAGATTTCAATATCCCCGAACTGCTTATCCGTAATGCACATAATGGCTACCTTCCCTGCTTTGGGCAGCATAAACTTGACTCTTTTAATGTGGACCTCAGCATTTTCACGGCTCGGGCAGTGACGTACATACATCGAAAACTGGAATAAGGTGAATCCGTCATCAATCAAAGCCTTGCGGAAACGGCTGGCATCTTTCATATTGGCCTTGGTTTCAGTCGGGAGATCATACAATACTAATACCCACATAATCCGGTATGCATTAAACCTTTCGGCGTTCATAATAATTCAGGATAAGAAATCAGGCGCTTTTCGCCTGTATAACATTTGTACAGCGAGCTGGCCGTCATCTTTATGGCCACCATCAGCGGCCTTGTTTTACTGTCAATATTGACATCTTTCGTAGCAATCTGCAGGATATGCGCCTTGAATTCTTTACTCAATTCCTCAGTTTCAGGATGCATGCTCAGCCACTGCATGACGAGCAGATCAACAAAGGGGCGGTACGGTTCCATCAGGTCATCCGCCAGGCAATACGGATTGTATTTGTTCTTGTGAAAAATCCCCAGGACAGGCAACAGTCCGGTTTCTACAATAGCCCGGGCCACAATGCTTCTGAGGACCGAATACCCAAAATTAAAAAACGGGTTGGGTGAATCTCCGAAACGTTCGCGGAGGAAATCCAGACTGATCAGGTATTTCCAATAGTGCTGGGCCGCGATGCCTTCCATATTGGTAATGTCACCTGATTTAACATTCCGCTGGTATTCAATCATCGGTTCATAATAATTTCCCAGTTTCATCAGTATGTTTTTCTGGTTTTCAATTTTGCATTCTATGGTCTGCTTCCAGAGTTGCTTCTTTAATGGCTCACTGGCTTCCAATTGGTCTTTTACCCGGTCTGAATGTTCGGTATGGCCGTACAGCGGCAGCATAATGCCGTGAGGCAGATGGTGGGAATCACAGCTGATCACCACAACATTGTTTCCCATCATTTTCTGGATCAGCTGATGGGAAACGGTAATCTGGAAATGGTCCAGCATCAGCAGTCCCAAATCTTCTACGGGAACACTCCCCTTTTCGGTTCTGGTTTCCGGACAGAGGATCTTCATCTGCTCGTCTTTGATTTTCAGATAGGCAGGATTGCCGATGTAGATGGAACGGGTGATCATAATGTAATTTTGTTATTTTCCCAATAAGGTTTTATCTCTCTTCCCAATCTGTCAATATTAACTTTAATACAACGTTTCCACATATTTGTATCGCCATATTTAATTTGTTCTTCTAGTTTTTCAGTATTTAAAATATTCTCAGCTTCATCCCCATTTACTCTAATAGAATCCGATTTGTATAAATGCTGGAAAACAATTTCGTTTCTGCTTGGAGTCATTTCTTTTACAACAAAAAGCTTAGGAATGATTTCTCTTTTTTCATTCCAATTGATTTCCGCAATTTGCTCGTCTGTCAACACTTCATCAGGAATATAAACTACATCATTTTTGGAAAGCGTAAATAACAATTTATAATTTTCTTTTTTTATTAATTTCTTATAATCAATCTTATCTGGTTTATCTAATGTTACGATTTTCACTGCATCAAAAAACTTCAAAAACTCTAATTCTCGTTTAGCATCTTTTCTGTTTGATACTTCCGGAACAAAAACATAGGTCATAAACACATCCCGCGAATAAACATAACGACCATCATTTAATTCATATAAGTCCTGGAAGAAACTTTTCTGCCTTGCTTTCTTAACAAGAGTTGGTTTTTCTGACAAGAAAATCGGATTAGAGATATATCTTTCCTTTAATTCATCGAGTGAGAATTCTTTAAGTTTATTTTTAATTGCAACAGTTGTTTCAGGCTTTGCGTATTCTATATTTTCTAAATCTGAAATTTGTAAATCTTTAATTTCAATCCAATTAAATTTTCCGTCTTTATATTTTATTCTTACTTCATAAATCGCGTTGTTGTAAAGAGGAATTTCTCTTACTTCACGAATTCTGGTATTTTCTTCTTCTTTAAAAGGTAATTTTAGCGCTTTTATTTCAGCAATTTTTTTATTGATATAGTTCAAACGGTACTGTCCGATTCTTCTCAATCTTGGATTAGAGATATCCTTTATTTCCTTTTCACTATTCAAATCCATTGATAATCCCATTGGTCTTACTGATGCATTTTTTTCTATAAAAGTTGATAGCCAGGTGATTTTCTCACCGGATTTTTCGTGGATAAAGAGCTTTTCATTTTCTATTCTTTTCAAAACTTTTTTGGAGAAATCTTTTATGGTTTGCGAATTCAATTTTTCAACATCATATTCTCCAAATAATGAAAATAAAACATTTTGATATTTCTCTTTTAAAATAGTTTCCTTAATGATTTCCTCAAAAGATTTGAAACGAACCAGTGTTTGGTTTTGATTCTCAAATTTCTTTTTAAACAAAAGAGGAATTAGTTTTACAATATCGATTTTCTCATTTTCAAAATATTTCTTCTTGGTGTAATTGGTTTGTAAATGCAATTCTCCTCTTACTGAAGCCACTTTACCCGAATTAATATCTTTGTTATTTCGATGTTTAGATGGACTGATTAAAACATTCGAATTCTTGTGCGAAACCAATACATTTTGTAAAGCTTGTTTCACTTCAGGAATGAATTTTTTTTCATCCCAAGGAAATTTGAACTTACTACTGCTGTCCCCTATGCAAACATCTGTTTTAATACCTTTATATTTTGCTTTTTTGCTGTCGTCATTTTCAACATCTGCACTGTTAATAGCATTCAAATTATTGATGTATTGAATGTGATTTTGCTTTGTACAAGCAATAATAATTGCATCTAAAGCGTGATGACGATGGTCAATTCTTTTGGACATACCTGCAAATTTTTCAACATCTTCGTATTTATTTGTTTTTGTGTTAAAGTGTTTTGTGGTATATTTTAAATTCAACCTTTCTTTTGCTTCGCCATTATTAAATTTAACGAAACGTTCTTCCAGCAATTCTTTCCAAATATCATTCAGCTTCCACTTCTCTCTCAACATATCTGTAATAGCGCCAGAAGTCACCCAAACCTTATCTGAACCAACTAATTCGCCCAATTTTTCTTTCAACTTTTTGTTGATGTACTGTGTTTCTTTTAAAGTTCTTTCAATTGGGTCTTCAGGTATTTCTTTTCGCAAAAGGTTATTTCTTTTTCCACTTTTCGGAAACATTTCTTTTACGTGGTTTTCCCATTGAGAAGCCGAAACAAGAGATATTTCTTTCTTACCAACTTGTACAGTTCCTGCTGAATTTCTTTTGCTTACAATAAATTCATAAGCCGTTTTATTACCTTTCTCTTGGTTTACTTCTCGCCAAGTAATTACTTTGTTTGCATACGCATTGGAATAATATCGTTGTCTTGGAATAATGTGTTCTATTTCCACCACTTTTCCTCTTGCAAAAACATCAGTCAAGGGAATTGGCTGATTGGTATAAGGACATTTAAAGTTTTGCTCCAACCACAAAAGATATTTCGTAACCTCGGCATTGCTTGGTTCCGTAAGTTTATATTCTTTTTCTTTTGTCTTAAATTCTACAGGTTTCTGATATTTTACTACGTCTTCAATGATTTTAATTTTATCCAGATTGCTTCCAGAAATTTCAGTATCTAAGTGAGAAACATCTCTGTTATCTTCTAACATTGCTTGTTTTATTTCTCGCAACATTTTCTTTGCCCATTCATTTTTAGCTGTACCGTTGCTCATCCCTTCCCACATTTGTTGGCGTTCATCTGCACTGGCTCTCAATTCACGGCTCAATTCAATTCTTACTTCATCAAATCCATATTTATCTTTAAGTAAATTGACAATAGAAATGGTTTCGTTTACTATCTTTTCAACAACAGGATTATTCATCGAATGATTTTTCACTCGCTCCATTATTTTTGTTTCAGACTTCCCTTTCGATGAATGTGAACCATAAACAATTGCAGCGGCTTCCCAATAGTTAAGGTATTTAAATTCATTCTCACCCGCAAATTTGGATAAACGAACCCTTGCTTTTCTGTCGGTTACAAAATCCTTTAATCCACTGAGTTTTTCATCTGCATCAATTTCAGTTTCCGAACTATTTAAAGAAATTAATTCATCAACTTTTATTTTTGTTTTATTAGTATAATTTTTTCCATCACTCATCAACGGAAGCAAATTCCTGATTGCTTTTGCAGATAAATTTGCCATTCCGGAATCGTCAAACTGTACTTTTGACAGCATTAAACAAATATTTTCATCAAAGTCAAAATGCTTTTTTATAATTGATGAAACTTTAGCAACATCGCTGTTCGTAATGTCATAAATAATTTCCCAAAGCAGTTGAAGATTGGTTACATTTTTATTCTGCTCGTGAAGCGTTTCAAACCATTCTGCAGACTTTTCTTTCAGAATAGTTTGGAGCTCAGCTCTTGTTGTATTTCCTTTTAACTTAATATCATCATACGTTCCGTCTCTTTTTCTTTTTCTAAAGTTGACAGAAAAGAACTCGTCCACAACTTCTCCTGTTTCTAAATCTAACCCTTGTTTTTTAGAGATTTTCGCTTTCTTTTTTTCTTCAATTTCATCATAAGTATCTAAACTTAATTCCTCTTTTACGAAAGTTCGCCAACTCAATGTCTTACTTCCCTGTAATTTTTTGAATAAGAGTTCTTTTACTAGTTCAATCGTTTTACCAGTAAGCTTTTCGAAGAGTTCAGCATTTTCAAACAGATCTATTTTTTCGTCTGCTGTATTCCAAATCAATCTTACATTATTAATTTGTTGCCAAACTTTAAAATCCTGAAATATTGGATGGCTTCTCGGCACAACTGTTCTTCCGATATGTTCTTCTCTTAATTCTTTTGTACCAGTTCCTTTAATAGCAAACTCTCTTTTTACTTTTATTTTTTCAAACTCACATCTGCCTTTACTTTTAGCTTGCTGCCAAGGTCGTTGAAAGAAAATGATTTTATCTTTTATCAGGGTCTGTAATTGTTCTTTATTTCCCAATTTATTGATTACATCATTCAAAACAGTGCTGTAATCCTTGAAAACATCTTTTACCAAATTGCTTACATTAATTTTCTCAAAAAAATCTTTGTGAAATTCATACTGCAAAGCCCAAATAGCATCAAATTCTTTTTCATACCATTCTCGGTTTACTACATTATTTCTAATTCTTGAAAGATTAGATAATTCATAAAAATTCTTGTAGAAATAAGAACCAACCGTTCCACCAGCTTTGCACCAATCTGAAAGATTTTTATGCAAGGTTTGATATTTATACTTCCAATCAGTTGCATCAGGTTTTGTTGGTGTTAATTTATAGTACTCCTCCACTACAATTTTACCCTTTTTGTTTTGCTTAAATTCTGGTGCTTTTATTGTGATAAAATCTCCTATTTCAAAATCTATTTCTTTCTTAAAAATGTAACCTTCCACCTCATAAAGAACTGTTTTTTCATCATCTTCAACAATTACATAAGGTTCAACAAAACGTAACTTCGCTTTAAATTGATAGTATTTTACGTCTTCGGTACTCCCTTTTTCAAATACAGAAATTCTATTTTCCCAATCCAATTCTATAACTTCCGTCAAATAATAATCAAACCTTATTTCTTCATCTTTTGCAAAACGGTCACTGCTATAACCTCTCAACTGGTTTAAATGAAGTAAAACTCTTGCTAATTCAGACAATGTAATTTTTTCTCTTGAGGCTCTTTCTCTCAATCCGTAAAGTGCTTTGCCAATATCATTATCTTTTCCTCTTTTTCCTTTTCTATTGGTAAAATAAGTTTCATCAGGTGTTAATCCCAATAATGAAAGTACTTTATAAAGTTTGTTACGTCTCAACTTATAGCGGTTACGCATTCTTCTCACACCACGAAATTTCCTTCTGTTCGCAGTTGGCGTAAGCGTACTTCCTTTTGGATCGTTTAATTTTAAACCTCTATCAAATCTATCCGTATCCTGATTGATAATCCGAACACCAATTGCATCCTCAAAAATTCCAATTCGATCATTATTAATATCTGAAACCGTTAACTTCTCAGAAATAGAATTTTTATTTTTTTCGTCACTGATTTGTATTATGGAGTATCCGATGCTGGTAGTTCCAATGTCAAGTCCAAGAATTTTTTTCATGATTATTAGTTTTTTAAATTTTCTAAATTTAAAAAGAAAAAAAATTAATAAAATACGGAAAACCATATTTCAGGCATAAAAATATTTTATACATTTGTATCAAGCAATTCACAATAAATTTTTAATGTTGTGAAAACATTCAAGGCGGGGCAACTCGCCTTTTTTTTATTTCCAAGTCTTAAAATCAAACAAAAAAAGCCACCCTACGAATAAGGCGGCTCCATTGAAGATTTATCTAACAATAATATTATTTCTTGGCTTTTACATCTACAGCAATTTCGATGTCTTTGCTGATCATCCATTCTGCAGGATCTGCTTCGGAAGTCCCGAATTTGATTCCCCAGTCGGCTCTGTTTACCGTGAACTTAGCCTGGATAGAAGCTGCTCCTTCAGTAACTTCTACTTTTGCAGGGAACGTTACGTTCATTGTTTTTCCTGATAACGTAAGGTTTCCGCTAACCGTTTTGTTGGCTCCGGCTACTGCATCTGCAGGTGCTCCTGTAAGATCGGTTACGCTGGTAATCTTGAAATCTGAAGTCGGGTTTTTCGTCGTATCGAAAAAATCAGGGTTTTTTAAGTGGGCTTCTAGGTCAGCAGGCTTTTTATCTTTCTCCGTTACGGAAGCCGGGTCTACCTTCAGGGAATTCATGTCAATCACGAAGTTTCCGGCAGTTACCTGTCCGCCTTCGATGCTCAGGTCTCCTGACTGTACGCTTAATGTTCCCCAACGCGGTGCCATTCCTCCTTTGTGGAATGCTTTCCAGTTCACCACAGAAGTTGCTGCATCCACCATCAGCTTTTCGCCTTTGCTTTCTGCTACGGTCTGCTCCTGAGCTGTTTTTGCATTTTCTGCAGATTTATCCTTGTTACAAGATGCTGCCAGCATACCAACAGCTACCAATGCCATAACACTTAATTTTTTCATATGATATAATTGTTTAAAAAGTTTATTTTTTGTTTAAAGTCTGCGGAAATCTCTCATAAGACATCCGACGGGCACCAAAAATAGGAAACTTTATTCCCTGCTCTCCTTACCATACATCAAGAAATGATCATATCCTCTATTCTCTGAGCCCAATGGCTAAAATAACAAAAAGATGGTACATTCAGGCATATGCCCCGTTAAAATTTGATTATTTTAGCGGTTTAAATTTTAAAATGAACACTACCCTCTATATTAAACAGTCCCTTAACATCTCCGAAAAAAGCATCAATGCTACGCTTAAGCTGCTGGCCGAAGACTGCACCATCCCTTTTATTTCCCGGTACCGGAAGGATGCCACAGGAAACCTGGATGAAGTACAGATTGAACAGATTGCCAAAATAAGCAGGCAGTTTGAAGATATGGTGAAACGGAAAGAAGCGATCCTGAAGTCGGTGGAAGAACAGGGTGCCCTGAGCCCGGAACTCAGGCAGCGGATTGAAGCGAGTTTCGATATGCAGGAAATTGAAGACCTCTACCTGCCCTATAAGAAAAAGAAGAAAACCAAAGCGGATGCTGCCAAAGAGAAAGGACTGGAACCACTGGCCAGGATCATCATGAGCCAGAAAGCCTCGGATCTTACGTTTCTGGCAGCAAAATATATAAATGATCAGGTAGCGTCTGAAGAAGAAGCATTGCAGGGCGCACGGGATATTATGGCGGAATGGATCAACGAAAATATGTATGTCCGCAAAAATCTCCGGCGGATGTTCCAGCGGCAAGCCGTCATCACGTCAAAAGCAGTAAAAGCCAGAAAGGATGAAGAGGAAGCCCAGAAATATGCCCGGTATTTTCAATGGGAAGAAAACTTAGGCAGGATGCCCTCCCACCGGCTGCTGGCTTTATTGAGAGCCGAATCAGAGGGATTTGTAAAAGTAAATACCGGCATCAGCAAAGAGGAAGCCATAGAGTTTATAGAAAAGGCAATTATTAAGACCAGTAATAATGATACTGCCGGGCAGATTGCCTCAGCCATAAAAGACAGCTACAAAAGATTGCTGGAGCCTGCCATTGCCAATGAAACCTTGCAGGAAGCAAAAGAAAAAGCAGATAAGAAAGCCATTGAAATCTTTTCAGACAACCTTTCCCAGCTTTTGCTGGCACCGCCTCTGGGTGAAAAAAGAATCCTGGCTATTGATCCCGGCTACCGGAGCGGCTGCAAAGTCGTATGCCTGGATGAAAAGGGAGACCTGCTGCATAATGAAACCATTTACCCGCACGCCCCGCAAAACGAAAGCGGAATGGCCATGAAGAAAATCCGTTCGATGGTCAATGCCTATAATATTGAAGCGATTTCCATCGGGAACGGGACGGCAAGCCGGGAAACCGAGTTTTTCATTAAAAAAATTGCATTCGACAAGCCGCTGCAGGTATTCGTGGTGTCAGAAGCCGGAGCTTCGGTATATTCTGCCAGTAAAATTGCCAGGGATGAATTTCCGAATTATGATGTAACCGTCCGCGGCGCAGTTTCCATCGGAAGAAGGCTCGCAGATCCGCTTGCAGAACTGGTGAAGATTGATGCCAAGTCGATTGGCGTTGGTCAGTACCAGCACGATGTGGACCAGGCACGCCTTAAGAACGAACTGGATACTACCGTGATGAAATGTGTCAATGCCGTTGGGATCAACCTCAACACGGCAAGCAAATCCCTGTTGAGTTATGTATCCGGAATCGGAGAAAAAATGGCGGAAAATATTGTAAACTACCGTGCTGAAAACGGTGCTTTTGAAGATAGGAAACAGCTGAAAAAAGTCCCGAGACTGGGTGAAAAGGCCTTTCAGCAGGCTGCTGCTTTTGTAAGGATCAGTAATCCCGCGAACCCTCTGGATAATTCTGCCGTCCATCCTGAAGCGTACGGCATCGTAGAAAAAATGGCAAAAGACCTCGGCATTAAAACCCATGAACTGATTGCCAACAAAGAGAAAATTGCCATGATCCGCCCGGAAAAGTACGTTACGGAAACTATCGGAATCTTAAGCGTCCAGGATATTGTGAAAGAACTGGAAAAACCGGGACTCGATCCCAGAAAAGCCGCAAAGATATTCGAGTTCGACCCGAATGTAAAAAAGATCACCGACCTGAAAACCGGAATGGTGCTTCCGGGAATTGTGAACAACATTACGGCTTTCGGATGTTTCGTAGATTTGGGAATTAAGGAAAGCGGACTGGTACACATTTCCCAGCTGAAGGAAGGCTTTGTTTCCGACGTCAATGAAGTGGTAAAACTTCATCAGCATGTCCGGGTAAAGGTGACGGAGGTGGATGAGGCAAGAAAGAGAATTCAGCTGAGTATGATTTTGTAAAAATTTCGCCGTGAAAATATCTGAAATTAAAGAACGGAAAATCATTCACAGGCCGACTCTTCATTTTGACGGGTCCGGAAAGAGGATTTATCATGCCTACGAATATTACCTGCCTTATAATCCGGGTTTTAAAGGCAGTGAAACACAGAGGCTTTTTGCAAAATGGATTGATATGGCCGTGTTTACCCTAATTTTTCATTTTGTATTCAATAAAATTCTCATTGTAAGTGTTTTATTTTCAGTTCCGGCTGTTATTATTTCCGGAGCGGTAACCGAATTTTATCTCGGAACAACTTTGGGAAAGAAAATATTCAGGCTGAAGGTGATTGACGATGAAGGGAACTATCCGGGTTTTTATAAATCGCTCGCAAGAAATGTATTATGCCTGGCTAATTTCAATCCCGTCTTTTCAGAATATACCTCAAAAACAGTTGCCATGGGCTGGAGAAAGGGAACGCAGATGAATTTCAGCATGCACCTGAATAACAAAATCTGCAAAACCTATATTGTAAAAGAGAGTAAAATAACCGAAATCAGGAGTTTACTTGATACCGGACCACCTGAAAACAATGAGCGGCTTATCAATTAAGCCGCTCATTTAATTTAAAATCAACATTGACCTGCATAACAAATCTAATGTTGACAACAATAAAAAAACCGGCTAAGAAAGCCGGTTTTGAGAATAATTATTTTTTAGATTCTTCAACAGAAACTTTTCTGAAATCCTTGAACAGTTTGCTCAATTCCAAAGCTGATTTACGGGCTCTTGTCCCTGCTGCCTTGTTTCCTTTTTCTGCCTGCTGGTTTGCTTCGTTGGTGAAAGCTTCAAATTCTGCGTTGATTTTTTCGATGAGTTCTTTCATTGTTTTTTAAAATTTAGGCTGCAAATATAGGTTTTATGGTGGTTCCAGCCTAACAGTGAAGAAAAAAAATACAGCATTTGCATGAAATTAATCCACTTTTTAAGGTTTTCGTTAATTTCCGGCCGTATTTTGACGCCTGTAGCTTTCAAAGCCGTTATATCAGGCAATAAAAAAAGAAAGACTCCTTTGCAGAAGCCTTTCAGGTTGAGATTGTAGTAACACGGTGTTAAAGATTAATTTTTTCTTATGTAATTAAATTTTGTCTGTTTATAAATGTATTAATAATTAAGGTATTTCTCTTGGGTTTACGGCCTCCAGTAAGACCACTTGCTGCCATTGAAGATCGCGAGGCGTTTGGCACCGCTTTTATTGATATACACCATCATTCCCGGAGAAGGATTAATGATATTCTGCACATCTTCCACAGTAGGAAGCACCATTGCTTTGGTAGTGGATTCCAATACCAGAACACCGTCTGCCGGGCTTGACAAAGCACCGATGATCGTTCTGGCCCCCGGTGCTTCAACAGCCTGTGCTGCTGCCGGCTGGTTTACCAGTGCCGTAGTAACATCAGCATCTTGTGCACTCAGGTCCATCCAGTTCCCGTTGAAATATTTTACACGGGCTTTTGTGGGGTCACTGGCATCAAGCACCAGGGTACCTTCTGCAGGACTGGCAGGCATCGTCCTTACGTAAGGCAGGATAATTCCTTTGTTCTGGTTGGCAGCAAACTCAAGCAGAACCGAAGTCTTGGTATCTGCGGTACCGATTGCATCACCGATGATTACCTGTGCCTGAACACCCGAAATACCGGCTATTAAAAGGGTTGTTATTATTTTTTTCATATTGATTTTATTTATTAATGTAAGAGTGATAGATTAATGAAGTCTTGTTGCTGAGATTATGGACATGTAGGGGTATTAAAGCAGTACCATGCATAACCGTCGTAGATTTTCATGCATTTTGAGGTCGTATCATATACCATCATTCCGTCCTGCGGATCTGTAATGGCATTGATCTGCACCGTAGTCATTCGCGTAATAACAAATCCTTTGGTATTGGATTCCAGTACGGTATACGCTGATTTTCTTAACATCGGCCAGTTGCCACCGTTACTGCCAGCTCTTCCAAGAAGGGTAATCCCCATTTTTGAATCAATACCCGGAGCAGAAGTATTGGCATCATCATAACAAATACAACGCTGTATAAAATAATCATTGGTAGAAGGATAATATGTATCACCGAATACAGGAGATGTAGTACTCATAAAGTTATCGGTAGAACCGTTGGTCCCCTGCTCTTTAATTTCAAACCTGAATGTTTCGGTAGGTTCATCAACTCCGTCATTTACAGAGGTAACATTAATGGCAATCCCGTCTATATCATTGTTCGGACTGGAAAATCCCGGGGTAATACCGCCGTCATAGTTGCCCGGCGGAACGGTGACAAGATAGATGCTGGTGCCCGGAACATGGGAAACTGAAGGCGTACCGTTAATAGTAGAAACACCGCTGAGCACAATATCATTATCACTCACAAACGGGCTGCCGTTAGCCGGGTCTACCAGTTCCAGAGCTACCGTAGTGGGCTCGATTACCGCGCCGCTGATCCTCATAAATACATATCCGTTGCTTGAACCTTCACATGAGGCAAGAGCATTGGAAAAATTAAGATCGATGATAGGGTTCAGCGATACCCGGATATCATCAAGCAGATTCCCGAAGCCGGGATTGGCAGAATTAATTGCCCTGAACCCTACCCTGTACACACCGGTAGTTCCGTTAAATACATACGTTCCCTGATTTATCGACCAGGATCCTGTGCTGGAAGGCAGCGAAGTGGTATGTACCGTAGCAATATTGATTTCATTTTCATCTTCGATAACCATGGCAGACTGTTCAGCGTCATTGCCTCTTGCCCGGTGCCTGAAGTAGTAATTAATCTCGTCCCCGTTGGTAAGATACATATTCTGGTAGATCATGGAGCTAGTGTAGGCATTGAGTTCTACAAAATTAGTCCCCTGTGCGGCAGGTACATTGTTATAGCCTGTTCCCCAGACTTCTACGGGATGACATGCACCGGAAGAGCCGGGAGCACATACGCCGGACTGTACAGGATGAGAGGTATACCACGGGGACGTGACTTCAGCCCCCGCATCAAACGTAGCGCCTGAACCGAAGTTGGTATCCAGCTGTGAAAATGCTCCTGCATTTACACCGAATTCCAGGCCTGGATTAACAATAATTCTGGTTTGCGCAAAGCCGTATTGCGGTGCCACAAGAGCAGCACCCAATAGTACAGGTATCCCGGATACCGCAAACTTTACATTTGAAAAAAACTGAGTAAAAATTTTCATAATAATATATTATAGGTTTTATAAGGCATAAGGAGTACAGTCACAATTACTGTATGTAACTGTAAATTAAAGAGTGGTAAAAAGAATTGAATCAACAAACGTCATACAATCCAGTACTGTGCACTGGAATTATGTAGGGTGTCTGAAAATATTGCGGAATGTATAGATTTTCATGGGTTTAGTTATGGGATGCATAAAATATTTTATGTAGACACACAGTATTCAATAAAAGTGCCAAAACGAAATTAAGTTTATATTTTTGACAAAAAACACTTAAAAAAAATATATTTTTTATAAAAACATGGTATTTAAGTTAAAAATATAGAATTAATTCTATATTTAGGTTAATTTATAATATCCGGAATTACTGGAGTTTAAAATGTGAATATGATATCTCCTGTATGGGATATATATTAAGTGTTTATAAATTTATTGTTAATTATATCTTATGAAAGAACATTAAGTTCTTATGGAAAAGTTCTTCTTGAGTCAGCAATCTGTAAAAACAGGTTAACTTTTTCAGCTGTTATAATATTATTAACAGAAATCCATCAGGTATATTTTGAATGAATAAAGACTGAATAGTATTGGAGTAATGGAATATGACTAATGTACAGGACGTATCCTGGCAGTACAAAAATGAATCAAAAAAAGGCCGCTGATGCTGTCATAGATAACAAAATCAACGGCCGTTTTATAAGGGAACTGCTTAAACTTTATTTTAATGCAGTTTGAGATTTAATCTGATCAAAAATGTAAAATATTTGATTTTTTAAAAATCCATTAAAATCAGATACACTAAGTTTTGGAAATCTTGATTTCCGCCTAACTGAACTTTAAAAGGCTACGGGAATACATATCCTCAGGTAAATTAAGTGTTTTAAACAAACCTAAAAGGCTTACGCTCAACATAAACAGTAGCTGTCAAATCGTCTTAAGATACAGTTCCTGCAATTCTTCTGCAGTAAAAGCTTTTGACGGTACATTCTGGACAAGTTCCCCCTGCTTCATTATCCCGATGTTGGTAGCCACGCTCACCGCATTAAAAATATCATGGGTCGCCATAAATACGGTTCTCCCTTCTTTCCCCAGCTGCCTTACAATCTCAGTAAATTCTGCAGTGGCAATAGGATCCAGCCCGCTGGTAGGTTCATCCAGCAGGAGTACCTTTGCATCTTTGGCCAAAGCAATGGCAATCCCCACTTTCTGGCGCATTCCCTTAGAATATCCGCCCAGAGGTTTCTGATGCGCCGCTTCCTGAAGCCCTGTACGTTTCAGGAACGCTGACAATTTTTCCCTGCTGTAGGTAAACCCTGCAATTTTAGAGAAAAAATCCAGGTTTTCAAGCCCGGTGAGTGCGGGATACAACAGCACGGTTTCCGGAATGTAAGCCATGTGTTTCTTTATTTCCTGCGGATGTTCCCAGACCGAAATATTATTGATGAACGCATCTCCCGAAGTCGCTTGTATAAGCCCCAGCAGGATATTGATGGTTGTGCTTTTTCCGGCACCGTTCTGCCCCAGCAGGGCAAAGATCTCGCCCTTCCCCACTTCAAGATTAAGGGATTGCAGGGCCGTGAAACCGTTGTATTTTTTATGGAGATCAATTGTTTTTAACATAGTTTTCTGTGTTTATGGTGTGAAAGGATGATGATGGCTGCAATAAGAATGAAATACGGCAGAAAGATATTCAAGAGGTTCAGGTTCCCGGGTTCCTTAAAAACGGATACGGTCTGCCGTTCCCATTGTACGGCCGCTGCATTTTTACCTGAAAAGATAAGCGGATAGAATAACAGGCGCTTATCTTCATGAAATTCCTTCAGTGCAGCAGCGTACTGCAGCTGGTTTTCCATTCCCGTTCCTGCCAGCCGGCTTTCGGTAAGCTGTGTATGGATATTGGGCAAAAGATACCCCAGGAATTCAGCAGCCCGGCTGCGCTTCTTCATTTTTTCATTATACAGTTCCGAAGAAGCTGAAGCTTCCAGGTCGCCCATATGCTGCATGGCGTAATACCAGGTCCATGTAAATGCGTCGTTTTCTTCAACTGTAAAACGGCGGTATTGCGGATAAACGCTGTAAAATTTTTCCATGGTAGGCTGCCTGGCCTCGTCCCATTTATTATGATAGCCTTCCCGCTGATCCATTACGGCTTTCAGGGATTCCTGTACAGGATAATATTTCTGGATGATCATATTACTGCTCATCGGGATGATAAAATTCATGCCTACCCACACCACCAGCAGAACCAGTGCATTTTGGGCGGAAGATTTCCTGAACAGGATCACCCATCGGCACAGCACAAACCAGAACAGAATATACAGCCATCCTAAGAGAATGAAAACTGCAAAAAAACGGTCTGCCGGAATCCCGATCCACAAAGCCGCTGTTGTAATCAGAATCAGGTAGACGGCACTCACCGCACAGAACCTGATCAGCAGCCGGGCATCCAGCAGTTTTCCCAAGCCGGCACTCTGCACGGAAAGCAGTTTCCAGCGGCCGCTCTCCTCTTCTTCTGAAATAAGGTTATAACAGAACGCTATGATAATCAACGGAAAAAGGAATACCAGGACAAAGCTGAAATCGAAATTTCCGGCTGCGGCACCGGCAGGATTATAAAAATCCGAATTGTAGCGCTGCTCTTCCAGGTTCCGTATCGTCACGCCCTGTATCGATGGGTTGAGGTCCCGCATTCCGATGCTGAGGGCGGCAAGCCGCGGGGTTTCATTCACAAGGTTAAATTTAACGTAATAAAGAATAAGGCCCAGGTCATCCTGGTGGAACTTCACATTTTTCCCGATGCTCTGTTTCTGGTATTGCTCGCTTTTAGCGATGATCTCATGATTCCGGTCCAGGAATTTTTTCCCGGTATATATTGCGGTTAATCCCGCCAGCAACAATACCAGCAATGCAATTAAATATGCTTTGTTGCGGTAAAACTGTTTTATTAAGTAATGGTTCATCTAAATTAATTTTAAGTTTCTGCCTCCCGTTTCAATAAAAAACACACATACTGCCAGCCAGAATAAAAGGGCGGCTGCAGGCATCCAGTTTGCCCTGATGCTTTCGGAGACCGGGGTATACCGGTAATTGAAATCAGGGAATTTTTTCCAGTTGTCACGGGTTACAATGGCTGGCGGACCGCCTTTTTCCGGCTTAATATTGCTGATATTTTCAATCTGCAGGTCGTTAAGCCTCTGTGCCATGGTATACCGGTATGCTTCTGCCTGCTCCTGGAACCGGGTGTATGCATAAAAATCTGTTCCTGCAGTCGTCATTGAAAAGTTTTTAACGGCAATCACAGGATCCAGGAATGCGCAGATATCCGAGAACCGTTGCTGCCGGTTATAGATTTCCTGAAGCTCTTCCTGATGTCTGATGTAAATCTGTGAGCTGATCTTCTCGCCCTCCTTCATCACGAAACCGCTGTAGTTGAAAGGCAGATCATTGGTATTGCTAACTTTATAACGGGCAAGCAGGGAATCTTTTATTTTTTTAAAATGCGGGTCATCCGGGTTATGGCTGTCTCCTGCTTTCATGACATCCTGTTCCAGCGCAGTTTCAAATGCAATACGGGATGGCGCAGGATACAGGTTCTGGGCCACAAACTGAACACCCTTCGGCACGAATATGACCAGCAGCAGCCAGCAGCCGATCAGTCCCACCAAAGCCAGGGAAGAGCTTTTGCTGTAGGCAGATACCAATACCGTAAGGGCAGAAATAAAAAAATAATAAGCCATATAGGCCGGCATCAGCATCAGCAGCCGTACGCCGATATCCGTCCATGCCGCCGCATCTGAAATAAGCGTAATTAAAAATACCACGGGCAGTACCGGCAGTAAGAACAGCAGAGAAAACTGCCAGAGGCCAAGAGTTTTGCCCCAGATAATATCCCTCCCTGAAGCTCCCTGCGTACTGAGTATCTTTAAGGTGGCATCTTCCCGTTCCCTGGCAATCAGCCCGAAGCCTATGAACAGAATAATCAGCGGAACGATGCACTGCAGGATAAAGGCGCTGGTAAACGCACCGAAACGCACCAAGATCCCGGAACTTCCGGCTTCTGAAAGATTGGCGGTATTCTGTTTATGGGCTTCCAGGAAAATAACATTCCCGAGGTAATCATCCAGTCCGTTATCGAAAATACTTAAAGGATGTGCAGTACGGAACACCAGATAGCCGTAATGTGCCATCCGGTGAGGATGTTTCGCTGGCCGGTATTCCCAGTGTTCCCGGACTTCTTTCCGGTATTCCTGTATCTGCGTACCGGTTTCTTCATATTTCATAAATCCGACCCCCATACTCAGCATACAGAACAGCAGTACGGTGACGGCAATCAGCAGGTTCTGTTTCTCTTTCAGGAGATCCCGCCGGGTTTTTGTAATGATCAGTTTTAAAATTGATTTTGTCATAATTAAAAGATATAGGTAGCCGTTATTAAATAATTCCTTGGTGCTCCGGGAAACAGCCTCAGGTAGTTCTGGGCACCCAGCCAGTAGGTGGTACCGGTAAGGTTATTAACGTTCAGTGCCAGTTGAAGCTTGGTATCTGTGGGAGCATAATATAAAGCCGCATCTAAAGTGGTATAGGCAGGCAGTTCAAAACTCCTTGTAAACCACGGTATTTTTGAACTCTGGTAAAGCATTCCCAGTCCTGCCCCGAAATCTTTCAGCGCAGGGATTTTTGTGAAGTTGTACCGGGTCCACAGATTAACCCCGTTTTTAGACGTATTTTCTTTCCGTTTCCCGATGAGGTTTGGATCGGCATCATTGCGTATGACAGCATCAATGTAGCTGTATCCGCCGTAAATGTGCCACTGCGGAAGGATGTATCCGGTGAATTCAGCTTCAAAGCCACGGCTCCTGTCGGCTCCGCGCTGCACCAGTTCATCCGGTTCTGCAGGGTTATTGGCATTGATCAGGATATTTTTCTGGTTAATTTCATAGGCTGAAAGGCTCACCGACAGTTTACCGAACAGCCGGGCTTTGATGCCGAGCTCTTTTAAATCGGAAGTCAACGGCCTGAACCTCGCCGCAGATTGTGAACCGGTAAGCCCTGATGTATTCGGCATTAAGCTTACGGTATTGGATTGCGGCTGGTAGCCGGTGAGATATGTTCCGTACAGGTTGATGTGGTCCGTAAGGCTGTAAGTGACGCCGACCCTGTACAGGAGCCTGGCATTGCGGAAAGATGTTTCACTGTCTTTTTTGAACTGGGTAATATCCTGAAACCATTCATGACGGATCCCCGATAATACCTTAAACTTCCGCCAGGTAAAAAGATGCTGGACATAAGCGGCATGGGTGGTGGTAAGTGCCGTTGGCAATACCGTGTTTACATTCATGGCATAAAAATCCGTTCCCTGGTGGTTCTGTGCACCCGGCGTAAGGTCAAACGGCGCAACATTGGTTTTAGGAATAATGGTCCCCTGGTAACTGACGGTCTGGTAGTTTGCTGCATTTGCAGGATTGTAGGATGAGGCTACGGAACCGTCTTTCAGCAGAAAGCCCCGTGCCCCATTCTGTATTCCTCCATCGCGTTTTTCCCAGATCTGGCTGTCGTATCCTATCAGGGTCTGATGTTCCACCTCTCCTGTCCTGTAGCTGAAATTAAAATAAGCGTTAATATTATCGGTTTCCCATTTCTGTTTGCGCTGAATAAACTGCATCATGGCAAGGCTGAAAACAGGCTTATTGTTTATATCGGGTACGAAAGCATTCGTGGTCCTGTGTTCCTGAAGGTTTTCATTCCAGAACTGTTTCATATAGGAAGCGTTAAAGCTGATGTGCCGGTTAAAATGATGTGCAAAGCTTCCCATGATAATAAATTCCCGGGTTTTGAAGTAATCATCCGGTGCGCCGAGGTTCAGGCTTCTCGGGGTACTGTTAAGATCGGTTTTTCCGGGTATGGCTCCAAAAATAGGCTGGCCCCTGTCGAGATTCCCATGAAGGTCATTAAAGATCATTTCGACATTTAAAGATGTTTTTTCATTGGGAATAAAGGTAATGGACGGCGAGACCAGAATCCCGGTATTGGTAACATGGTCCCTGAACGAACCTGCATTCTGATAAGCCCCGTTGAAGCGGTACAGTAAGGTTTTGCTTTTATTCAGCGGACCGGTAAGATCGGTGGTTACCCGGTAGGTATCAAAGCTGCCTCCGGAAAGGCTGACCTGGTGCCGGGGTACTTCCAAAGGCTTTTTGGTGACCATATTGATGGTACCGCCCGGGTCTACGCTGGACATCGTAATACTTGCGGGGCCTTTAAAAACCTCCACGCGCTCAATATTGGAAGTCATGGGCTGCAGAAAATAATACTGCCTGGTACGCATTCCGTTGATGATCTGGCCTTCTTCATTCTGGCTGATTCCGCGGATATTGTATTGGTTATAATAGCTTGAAGGGGATACACCGCTTACATTTTTCATTACATCGCCCAGCTGGAAAGCCTGCCGGTCATTGATCAGTTCCTTGGTCACGGTGTTCAGTGTCAGGGGCAGGTCTTTATTCTTCATCGCTGTTTTTGTAGCCGCAAAAGAATAGTCTGAAATATAGTCTTTGGATTTACGGCCGGTAATTTCCACTGTCTGGATGGTGGCAGATCCGGTCGAATCTTTTTGGGTCTGCTGTGCATTGAAAGCAGAGGATACGAGAATAAAGCTTATTACGGAAAGTTTATATGTTTTACCGGGCGTACGGGAAAGTACCTCCGGATGATAAAAATTATGGGTATGCATTAATTACAGAATAATACAGGCATAACGGGATGCCTCTGTTAGTAAAAGGAAATCATCATGTTACCAAAACAGTATGACAACACGGAAATCCACGTAAGTTGTGTACAGGCAGAAAGCCTGTAATAACAGCAGCGTGTAAAAGAAATCAGGCTGCGGAATACGCGGAAACGGGCGGTGCGCGGGAACTGAAATAATCCAGCAGGCAGCGGTAGGTCATGACCTTTGTCTGAGGGATCTCGCTTTCAGAAGCCGTATCGGCAGGCAGTTCCAGGGCCAGCATTTCAGGCATCAGAATCTGGTTCATCTGCATATGAAGTGCACACTGGCATTCATCATCCTGAGAAATGGTGGGTCCTTTTTCTGTTTTTGAATGTTGTGACTTTTCAGAAAGGCTTTTGCTGTGACGCATGTGATCCATACACGTACCTATTCCGCTGACGTTAAAAAGAAACACCAGCAGTAAAGAGAAAACGAAAAAGTTCCTGAAAGACGTATGCATCATGTAAGCGGCAAAAGTACAATATATTTTTTAATCTGCTGTTAAGGACAAATGAAATAAATCACTTTTTAAAGGAACAGATCAGGTCCTGAATTTAATACAGCCTGAGTCCGGGATTAAGAAATTTGTGAAACCATTTTATTGCAAAAGCCAATCATAAGTGTTTATTATCAGTCAAAAAACATCAGGCTTCAGACTTTTTGCTTCAGACTATTTCATATCTCCCATCAAAATAAACTGTAGATTATTCTCAATAAGGGTCCGGCTATTTCCCAGAAAATTCATTTGGGCATGTAAGTTGCAAACCTCTATGACTTATCTCTGATCGTAATTAAAAACACAAATAATGCATAACGAAAAGTTTTTCAAAGTATTGGGCTGGGTAGCCACCATCACCGCTGTGGCGATGTACGTCTCATATATTCCTCAAATCCGAAGCAATCTGGCCGGAAATAAAGGAGAATGGCTGCAGCCGCTGGTTGCAGCCATAAACTGTACCCTGTGGGTGGTATACGGGTTCATGAAAAAACCTGAACGGGATCTGCCGATTATTATGGCCAATTCGCCGGGTATTGTGTTTGGGCTTTTTGCATTTTTTACGGCAATTTGAAAGTTTTAGTCTTTGATTAATTTTAACTTATTCTACACCTTAACCGAAGTTAATTCACAGTTTTTCAACAGCTTCGTTCTGCCTGATAACCTTGAGCACAAGCATAAAAAAACCTATGGCAAACATCAGGCTTCCCATAAATGTGATGACTCCTGCGATATTATAATAAACGGATATAATCTCAATAGGCATATTCCGGCTCTGCACAAGGGAAGGCATAAAAACGAAAAATACAGCGACAGCAAAAACAACTACTGAACCTGAAACCAAAAGAAAGGCTTCCGTATTGAGCTTTTTGGATGCATAAAAGATACTGATGATCATCGTCATTAAAGGAACAAGCAGAGAAATAATGCTGAAAGCAGAGACATTTAAATTTTCCATAGTTTTTTATAGGATGAGATACAATTATGCTGCCATCATCCCGAAAGTCATTCTGAAAGAAAAAAAACCTGTCTTACTGTGTTTGCCAGTGCCTATGAGATTCATCTTCAAAAAAACATATTCAGCCCCATCAGAAATATCTTTGCATCTGTGTTTCATATTGCTGCAGGTCTGTTAATGAATTCATTTTGTACTCAGAAGCTACTTCTAAAGAAAAATTTAAAATCAAGCTTATCATTATGATAAAAGTCATAAGAATGAAGGAGTTACAGTATCTAATTTTGTCCCACACACCAACTACAAAATAGTAACAGTATGAAACTTTTAGCCGCTGCCGTTGTTCTCATGGCTTTTCTGAGCTGTAAACAGGACCCGCAAAAACAGCCAACCCACATCGACAAGATCAATACCGGTGACAGTATGGTTTCCGGGACTGCCGGAATTACACCCGACACCGGAGATAGCCAGCTTCCTATGGACAGTACAGCCTACGACGTAGATTCTATCAAAAACAGCAAATAGGTAAATTTCCCAAAATACCGCAACCGACACATGAATATCTGAAATGTGAGGATCTGACTTTTACTTCAGGTAAATTTCAGTTATACAATATTACTCTATCTAACTAATCTATAACATTTTGCTATGGCAGAACTGTCATTGTTTAAAGAGACGGGCATCCAGATCACATTATTGCTGATGCTGATGATCATTATTGCCGGACTGGTCATTCTTGTCTTTAAATTCTTATCCGTTTACGGCAATATTTTAAAACGAAGGGAAATTGCTGAAGTCCGGAAGGAGATCGAAAACCTTACGCCTGAAGAACGTGCCGAATACGAAAAGATACAGGATGAACTGAGCGATGAGCCTAATGAAAGCCTCATTTCCGGCAACCTGTCCCCTTCTGATAAAAAAAGGATCATCCGGAACATCAATTCAGTGGAAGAACTGCGGATTTTCCCTAAAAAGAGAAGAAATTCTTCTTTTGTAAATTATATTTCTCCTGAGCTGACCAGGCTTATCCTTTTATTTGTCGGGACTGCCATATTCTGGCTGATCATCGGGACTACATTCGGGTTGTATGCAGGCATTAAATATGTAGTTCCGGATGTAGAACATACAAGCTGGTTAAGTTTCGGAAGGCTCCGGCCTGCGCATACCAATGCCGTATTCTGGGGTTGGGCTTCCTTGATGATGGTCGGGTTTTCATATTATGTAGTCACACGGGTCAGCAATACTGAGAACTATAATATCCGGCACGGGTATATTTCCCTCATTCTTATCAACGCAGCCGTTCTGGCCGGAACCATATCACTTTTAGCAGGAATAAACAACGGCGGCGGCGAATACCGCGAATATATCTGGCCCATTATGATTACTTTCGGAGCCGGGATAGCCGTATCCATGTTTAATCTGTTCAAACCGGTTGCTAAAAGAACCGTTAAAGAAATCTATATTTCGAACTGGTATATCATTTCAGGCTTCATGTTTATCATTATTGTAATTCTGGTTGGGTACATCCCTCTCTGGCAGGACGGTATCGGGGAAACAATTACCCAGGGCTACTATATGCATCAGGCCATCGGGATGTGGTTTATGATGATCAACCTGGGCTTAATGTATTATTTTCTTCCTCAGCAGCTTAATAAGCCTATCTATTCTTACAGTCTCGGGGCACTGGCATTCTGGACGCATACGTTATTTTATACCCTTATCGGCACGCACCATTTTATCTTCAGTGCCATCCCTTGGAGACTGCAGACTACAGCCATTATTGCGAGTGTAGGAATGCTGATCCCTGTGGCCGCAGGAACCACCAATTTCCTGATGACATTCAAAGGGGCCTGGTATCAGCTCCGAACGAGTTATACGCTGCCATTTTATTTTATGTCGATCATCTTTTATTTTACAGGATCTTTTCAGGGTACCGTAGAAGCATTCCGGTATACGAACCTGCTTTGGCATTTTACGGATTTTACCGTCTCGCATTCACACCTCACCATGTACGGGATCATTACCTTTATGCTCTGGGCATTTTCTTATACCCTGATCCCGAGGCTTACCGGAAAGGAACCTCCGAACATTCTTGTCGGGATGCATTTCTGGCTGGCGCTGATCGGGCTGTTGTTTTATGTTATTGCCCTGATGATTGGCGGCACGCAGACAGGAATGATGTGGATGAAAAAAAAGCCTTTCATAGACGGCGTGATCAATATGTTCCCGTATTGGCTGTGGAGAGCAATCGGCGGGACTATGATGTGGGTTTCGCACCTCCTTTTCGCTTATAATTTTTACCGGATGGTAAGAAAAAAAGACAATACTACAATCCCAAAGACCCCATCTGAACTATTAGCTGTAAAACAACAGCGCAGAAATACAGAGTTTAATTCTTAAAAAATTAATCATGATATTTTTAAATGATCACAGGATATTTTTCGGAGCAGCCCTCGGCCTTTTTATTTTCCTGACGCTTTATATTGCGGTTATCCCGGCTCTTGATAACCAGAGGATCAACAGGCCGCTGCCCCGGCAGGCCAAAGTACTCACAAAGGATGAATGGGCCGGCAAAATGGTATATATTGATAACGGCTGCGTTGCGTGCCATACCCAGCAGGTGAGAAATGTGGAAATGGATAATGTTTTTGGCAAACGGCCAAGTATTCCCGCAGATTTTGCGGTAAACAGAAGAACCGACTTCTGGAGGAATACAGCGAACCTCATGGGTACGCAGAGAGCAGGCCCGGACCTTACGAATGTAGGCGAACGGCAGCCCAGCGCCGAATGGCACCTGATCCACCTTTACCAGCCAAGAGCTGCCATTGAAGCTTCAATTATGCCGTCTTACGAGTTTCTTTTTATCGAAAGAGATTATCTGCAGCCCGGTGACGTGGAAGTAAAAGTACCGGAGAAGTTTCTGAAGAACAAAAGAAAAAAAATTGTAGCCACTGCAAAGGCACTTCAGCTGGTTGCGTACCTGAAATCTTTAAAACAGAGCGATTTCACCGATAAATCGATCATTCCGGAATTCCTGTATAAACAGGAGAAAAAGGATACCGGAGGAGCGCAGGGCGGAGAAAATTTACCGGATGGCGCAGAGCTTTTCACCGCCAACTGTGCATCCTGCCACCAGGCCAACGGAGAAGGGGTTCCCGGAGCATTCCCGCCGCTTAAAGGCAGCCCTGTAGTAACCGGAGGAGATCTGGAGCTGTACGTCAACATCATCATGAAAGGCTATGATCCGAGGCCCGAGTTTGCCGCCATGCCGCCGGTAGGAACCAACGCCAATTTTACCCCTGAAGATGTTACCGCTGTCATCAACCATGAAAGGACAAGCTGGGGCAATAATGCCAAAAAAGTAACGGTAGAAGAAGTAAAAGTAATAATGGATAAAATAAAATAGAAATGAGACCTCCTGTAAAATACATCATCGCCTGGGCTTCCGTGTTTTTCACCATCTACACATTTGCGTGTGATACCTGTAAACTCAGGCAGCCCGAAGTAACGAAAGAATTCACGCACGGAACAGGCCCGGAAAGCGACTGGGACTGGTTTATCGTAGGTATTGTAGTCCTGATTACCATTCTGTCCTTTATCTATTCGGCTAAGTACCTGATAAAGCCCGGTGAAAATGACAAAAGCCACATCAAGTATTCTTTTTTAAAATAAAACAGCCATCCTATGTCACAAGATAAAAGCAAAGTATTCCTTTTTATAGATGATGATCCTGTTCCTCTTGCAGAGATGGATGCTCCCATTGTTTTTGATCTGGATACAAAAAAACTAACGGACGGAGAGCATGTGCTTAAAATCGTGAGCGAATCCCCTTCCGGAAAACAGGGTATTAAGAAAATCAACTTTACGGTTGCCAACGGGCCTTCCATAAAAATTGAAGGACTGAAAAGTAAAGATATTGTAGACGGCACACTGTCCCTCATGATCAACGCCTATGACAAAGGAAACCGGAAAAGCTTCCTGATCAGCGGCAGTGAGACTCCGCGGACCATCCCGTTCTGGATCTGGGTGATCATTATTTTATTTGCAGGCTGGGCACTTTATTATGAGATTACCAGTTCCAATATCCAGTAATCTCATTCATTTCCTTAAATAATGTCTTATGATGATTATATAATGTAAACAGGGGTAAAGAATACTTTAATATGATGGGTATGCAAAATTTCCGTGTGGTCCCATGCCTTCAGGCCGTTTATTATTTTCTTACGGCAGTATGGCCTTTTATCCATCTTGACAGCTTTTTATGGATAACCGGAGAAAAAACCGACATCTGGCTCCTGAAAGCGGTCAGTTTACTGCTGCTGCCTTTTGTTTTACTGCTGGCCTATCTTACTTTCAACCCTAAAAAAAATTATATTATTGTCGGTTCCGTAATCATGGCTTGTCTGGGGCTTGCCGGTATCGATCTTTATTATTCTTCAGCCCGGATTATAAAATGGGTATATCTGATTGACGGAGTATTCCAGCTTTTATCTGCCGTGTACTGGATTAGTTATATTGTTCAGTTAAAAAATAGCAGTTCCTGAGAAGCTAAATTATGCGGTCACTATCCTGTCAGGAAAATCCGCATGGATTAATTTTATTCTTATCGTCTTTAAAATTCTTAGAACGATGTAAGTTGTGCTAGGTAATTCTGGCATTTATTTTTGATTATTTTTACTGTAATAAGATTTTGGCGGCTAATGCAGATGACGCATTTTATATGTTAACACAGTATTAATTATTAACGAAAAAGAAATAAAACCCAAAAAACATTTGCCTTTCAATAAATTATGTGTACATTTGTAAAATAATCATGCTACTGCCAATGCTTATTCTGAAATTCTAGAGTTTACTCTTTTCTCTCAGTCTTCGCTTTTTCAGCCGCTAATTTTTGTCATCATAATAACAGATGCAGCATCTTTTTTTTCACCTTGAATATTTCAAGATTCTAAAAAATATCCACATCATTTTTGTTAACAAATCGATTTATTACTGTCCTGGCGTAAAAATCAGTCCGGTAATGGCAAAAGCCAAAATTTTAATACAATAATTTTATAATACATTACAATGCAACAAGGAACAGTAAAATTCTTTAACGATGCCAAAGGATTTGGTTTTATTACACCATCAACAGGCGGACAGGATGTTTTCGTACATACTTCAGGTTTAGTAGATAACATTCGTGAAAATGATGTCGTAACTTACGAACTACAGAACGGTACAAAAGGCGTTAACGCAGTTAACGTGCGTATAGCATAATTTTGGAGAAAGGTTAAACTTTCTTTATTTATTACAATAGCAGATAGCAGTAGTTATCTGCTATTTTTTTTGCCCGGATTATCAGTCTGCAGTCCTGTTTCATTTCATATTTCAGGATTTTAATTTTCTTCTCAGTTCACGGAGTTTCGGGGTGATGACTTTCCGCAGGCCGTCATGAAACTGCCTGTACTCTTTTATGCTCTTTTCCAGTTTCTTTCTGTTGTCCAAATATTCCTCATACAGCTCCAGCAGTTCAGAAAACTTTGATGCAACGTCAAAAGACTGAGCCTCATGCTCTTCCATGGCCTGGGTGAGACTGCGGTACGCTTCAATGCGTTCGGCAAGGCTGTTGTGAAATTTAGGCTCTATTCCCTGCATTTTCTCAGGATTATCTTGCAGTTCCTGCAAAAGGGTTATCACTCTGAAACAGAACGTTCAGCTTACCTTCCGGCATCTGTCTGCCGGATGATGATTTGGAATAAATCTTATTCAAAGCGGATGAAAGTAAAGTTTCTTCAGGATTGCCAAGGGGTAAAAGCGGTAATGCATCATATTCATCCACTGCCATCTGCGGGGCAATCCCGTTGCTGTAGCCGCCGGCTCCGTCAGCATTGAAAACTTTGTAAATAACAGGGTGAATCTGCCATGAAATCTTTTTCGGTTTCCGTCTGTCTTCAACAGGAAAGCCTGCCATATCTTTCCCCAGTGTTTTTCCCCCGACCTGGATTACCTGCATATAAGGTTTTAAATTATTAATAACAATTTCCGAAGCCGAAGCCGTACTGCCTGAACTCAGGATATAGACTTTATTCAACCCTAATGAACTGGCATGAAGGGTATTAAAATCAAGGGCATCGGGATCATAAGCAATCTGCTGTGAAAAGGTACGCTTCACCTCTCCTCCGTTTTTGTTTCCTTTATAGGTAATGAAGGGTGAACCGGCTGATATTCCTGAAGGGATCAACGAGCACAAAGCAGCAGCAGATGAAACCGAACCGCCGTAATTGTACCGGAGGTCCAGGATCAGTTCCTTGATTCCCGCCCCTTTAAAGGCACTGAATTTCTGGTTCAGGCTCTGCGTCATGCCATCAGGAAAATCATAAATATAAAGGTATCCTGTTTTTTTGCCGCCTTCCTCAAAAATTTTCGCATCAACAGGCTGCGCCAGGGAATACCCGTAATAAACCGTCGTGGTTTTTTCATTAACCACCGTATTATTCTGCCAGTCCCCAACGGTAAGCTCAATAACGGTCTGGTCCTGGATTGCGGAGGTAAGCTGTTGTGCATTGGAAGCGGTAACTGCCGTTCCGTTGATCTTTTTGATGACCATTCCTCTTTTTAATCCGGCATTCATTGCGGGAGAATTGGTAAGCACCAGCTTTATAACGGTAACTGCTTCACCATTTGGAAGCTGCAGCACAGCATAGTCGAAACCGTACATTCCCCGTACAGATCGCGGATAGGTGGAAGCATCTTTGGTATCCACAATATAGGAAAAACGGTCCTGAGGCGATAACAGGGTTTTAAAGAAATCTTTTACCGGGAGATGGTAATCCGGCTTTGCCGGCATCTGGTCTGCCCAGTAATAATACCGCTTCATGCTGTCCTGCACCCACACATTTACAGATTCCCTGCTTCCTTCGGGAAAATCCGGAAAACCATCATCTTCATCCCTGCATGACACTACAGCAATGCCAGTAAAAATTATCAGCAAGCCGGTAAATACAAAAAATTGCTTTATTTTTTTCATGGTTTACAGATAACCCACAATGTCTATATCTCCATTTACAACTACGGTCCCGTTCTCCGTTTTCTCCTGGATCACGATCATATTTGCGCCGATGTCCTGCTTTATTTTCACCGGGATAATTCCGGAACCGGTATACGGTTCTGTGGTTCCCGGCTTGTACAGTTCCAGGTAAACCGGAGCGGAAGTGCTGAAAAAATTATAGATTTTTACGGCTGTAAAATTTTCCTTCCCGATATTGTCAAATTCTGCCAGAACTACCCCGTTTTCCCTTTTCAGGACTCCTTTAACATGGGTAAGCGGAGATCCTGAGAATTCGCCCAGGTTGGGGAAAATAAATTCAAACCCAACTTTCCCCAGATTGACCTGAGGTTTTACGGCATAGGTTTTCAGGAAAATGTCCGGAAGGTTAAAGAAATAAAGGTTTTTATAATCCTCCCAATTATGGTAGCTGATATCGTATTTTGCAATCCGCGCACCCGTCTGGCTGTTGTAAATACCCAGTTCATCGGTTTCGCCTTCATCAAGCACGAAAGTGATCTGGGTTTCTATTTTATCGGCATATGAATTATTTCCGTTGATGGCAACCGGAGATCCGTTGAGCCTCAGCTGTACTGCATCCGGTTTGGAATAGCCTTTTACATTAATTTCGGCGCGTTTCTGTGCTTTGTCATACGGCTGCATCACCTGGTTGTCGGTACATGAAAACAGTATGGAAAACAGCACCGTTGCTATGATATTTTTCATTGATATTATATTGATTGATGAATCTGATTTAAAAACTGCCCCGCCCAAAAGCAGGGCAATAAGAATTATAAAAAAAACTAAATCGGATATTTTAAGATGAAAAGATTACTGTTATTTAAAATCTTTATGGTTTATTTTAGATATAAATAGGTTTAAGAATGGTTATTTCTTAATGAATTTCAGTATTTCTTTCGTATTCCCATCAGAAACCTCAGCCATATAAACGCCTGCTGATAATGCGGATACATTGATATTTCCTGAATATTTTGCCATCATTACTTTCTGGCCTGCCATGTTATAAATGGCTACTGTTGCTGCATTTTCTTTTAAAGCCGGACTAAGCTGCAATTTTAAGGTATTGGTTACAGGATTTTCTGATATTCTGGTTGGATTTTTAACGGTTTTCACATCATTTGTTTTTAAAACGGATGAATAAATCGCCATCTCATCAATATTGATATTCTGAGAATTGATAGGTGCAGCAACGATCCTGTTTGACCATAAACCGATGTAAATCTTTTTCCCTGCAAAAGCAGAAAGGTCAACCAGCGATTCTGCAAACTGGGTAAGGTCTGCCGGCAAAGTGGTGCTGGCGGTAAATTTATAGGTGGCTCCGCCTGCATTCTGTGCCACTGCAGCCAGTTGCTGAAAATCAGAAAGTTCAGGCACCTGCTTCTGGGGCGTGCTCACAAAAATATAAAGATCCCTTCCCACGCTTGCATGGGTAGATCTCTGCCTTCCGATGTAGCCGGCCAGCGTGATGGTACCTCCTGCTCCGGTAAGATTGATTTCAGGTGAAATAATCCAGTCGTTTTCCGTGGCAAAACCGGTGGCATTACCTGAAGGAACCAAATTAATAGAATGACGAAGAACGCCTGAAGTTCCGAACGCCAAAGTACTCCCGTTGTGGTAGATATTCTGTCCCTGCACCCATCCGTTACCGTTGCCGTTCAGGTCATGGAAAGTCCAGCCCTGCAAAGAAGCCGGTGTATCGAAGGAATTGCTCCACACTGGATATTGTGCAAAAACGGATTGCGCTAAGAATATAACAGATAATAAAATTAATTTTTTCATAATAGCAATTTTTATGGTTTTTGTTTGTAGTAAAAGCAGGGATGACAATCATGCCCTCCCTGCATTTTTTAAGAAAGATTATTATTCTACAATGGAGAAATCATATTTCGTCCACGTACCCTGGAAGTTTCCACAATTTCTTGGAGATACATTCCAGCTTAAGCTGAAGAAAGGACTTACCATTCCGAAAGCATTTGCGGATGCTGAAGAAACGATGTTGGCAGCAGGAATTCCCGCAGTACCCAAACCTGTTACAACAGCTGCATTGAAGCCGTGTACTTTGATTGAGCTGTATGTAGAGGCTGAAGATAATTCAGACCCTGAACCTTCTACTTTGATTGCTGTAGGATACCCTGTAATAACAGCATCATTTAAAGTCAGTCTGCCGTTTCTTCTGATGTGGATCCCGTTTTCATAAACCGGTCCTACCCCTGAAACAGAAGAGATTGCATTGGTACGTGTTCCTACAATGGTAAGGTTGTTGATCACAGGGTGTGTAAGCAACGGAGTTGATGTTCCTCCGGCGTTGTTATCAAGCTCAATACCGTTTGTATCAGAAACCCCTCCGCTTACCGTATGGCCAGAATTGACATCTGCCAGAGCAAGAGCACACGTAATGGTTCCCGTATATCCGTTATCAAAATCGAAGTTGTCATCTTCTGCGGCAAATGAAACCAGGTTTGTTGCATTAACCGTACCTCCGAAAAATTCAAAAGAATCATCCTGACCGTAAGAAACCTGGATGTGATCCAAAGTAGTCCCGCTTCCTACGCCGGCCATTGTTAAAGCATTAACCTCGTTTCCGGAGTTAGCCCCAACGAAATCATATCCTGCAAATTCGATACGTACATATTTCATAGTCCCTGCATTGTGTGCAGCATTTGAACCCCCGAAATAAAACTGGGAATTCTGAGGAAGACCTTCCACTACCGTTGTTGTAGGTACATTGGTAGGCGCGTCTCCCAATAAGATTACCCCTCCGAAGTCTCCTGCTTCAGCAACGGTATCTTCGTTTCCGTCCAGTAATCTGTAGCTTGTAAAGATAATAGGCTGGGATTCTGTACCGGTAGCATTGATTCTGCCTGTTTTGGTAATAATTAAAACCCCTCTGCCTTCTCCGGCAGCATTGGGCTTGGCTTTGATAAATGTTCCGGGCTGTATCGTAAGTACGGCACCGTCTTTTACCGAGATGTTACCATCCAGCTCTATTACCCCGCTCCATGTAGTGTTGGTGGTAATGTCTGCATTAACAACAGTTACGGGAAGTGCCGAAGCCGTAATATATTCTGCAGAAGCAGACTTCATATCAAAAGCGTTTGAAGAGTCTGCTAAAGAATCATTTTGACAGGCAGTAAGCGATAAAACGGCTGCTGCAATCAGAGTTAATTTTTTCATTGTTAAAATTTTTTTTGGCCAGGCCGGTTGTTTATGTTTCAGGCCTGAAGTTTTTTATGTTAGAAATACCCGCCTCTGTATTTCTGCGATTTGGTTAATTTGTGTACCTGTGCACTGCATGAGGAGCTGCCCTGCAAAGTTTCCCGGTGATAAATACTAAGCTGCTGCCCGGGAAAAACAGCCGGCTTCCGGTTTTATCTGAATCTTTTACTGCTGCTGCGCATCACCAGTGTTATTTTTTGATTCTTCTCAGGTTACCGGAACCTGTACGTTGCTATACTGAGCTCTTTTCTTTAATTTTTTAATGGTTTAAAAGGTATAATTCACGCTTAATCCCAACATTCTTCCGCTGTAGGCGCGAAACAGGATCTTGTCTATGTCTTTATCATATTTATCGGTAGCTCCCGGCAGGAGTTCCAGCATTTCCCGCTCTGTCTGAAGGCTCCCGCCCTTTGACACGGAATAGGAATTGTAATTATTGTAAAATTCCTTCACCCTGTTGAAGAGGTTTCTGGCATTAAACTTCACTTCCAGGTTCCGGTCCCTGAGAAATCTGTAAGAAACCTGCGCGTCGGCAACGGCATACGGCCTCTGTATTTCTTCCCCGTTGTAGCCGTACCCCACGGTAATGTACTGGTCGCCTTTTGCATTGTATAAAAAGCTTAATCCCAATCTTTCCCCGTCATACATCAGGCCCAGATTATAAGCATAGGGTGTCTGTCCGTACAGCGGGCGGTCTACTTCATACGTTTCTGCATCTGCTGTTTTTGATTTATTGTCTTTATAGGCAATTACCTTTGTATTGTTGTACGTAAAATTTCCGCTGATGAAAAGTTTTTCCAGGAGAGAACCATCTGCAATGAATCCTAAATTCTTCCTCACTTCAGCTTCAAGGCCTTTGAGTTTTGCATTTTTAGAGTTTCCGTTGTAAAGGTGCAGGTTGCCTTCATTGGAAATATACCCTTCCCGCTCAATTGGGTTATCAATGTTTTTATAATACAGCCCTGCTGAGAATATTTCTCCTAACCCGGGAAACCACTCAAACTTAAAATCGTAATTATTCACTATGGAGGATACCATTTCCATATTATGGATCATTCCGTTGGCGATAGGGTCAAAATACGGCAGGCCTGTTCTTTCATTAAACTGCGGACGGATAACCGTTTTGCTGTATGCCAGCCTCAGGTTGATTTTATTGGTCGGGCTGTAGGTAAAATTGGCGGAAGGCATAAACTGCCAGGGCTTGTCTTCTACCCCGGTTTTGAAAATATTCTGGGGATCACTGGGGTCCATCTGCTGGGAAATCAGATCATACCTGAAATATTCCGCTCTCAGCCCCCAGACCAGTCTCAGTTTATTCCAGCGGTTATCAAACATGATAAATCCGGCATGCTGATCTACTTCGCCTTCGTATTTCTCATCGTTATACAGCGGCCGGGTTTCCCATCCTATTCCACCCGGAACATATTTGGAGCCGTCAAACCAGTCAGAAAGAGCTCCCGACATCGTCAGAATTTTAGTTCCTGCTCCTTTTTCGTCCACCCTCAGTAAAAATTTCTGCTGTATGTTGGTATTGTGTTTTGAGGCACCTGCATATCCGGTTTTAATATCATTTTTAACATTTCCGATATCCATGTTCCATTTAAGGGAAGCGCCGTAATTATAATCCGTTTCCCTGTTTGCGATATATCCCCGTGCAAAATCACTTGATGAGTTATTGATCTGGTGATAGGCCATGATTTCATTCCCGATAAAATCATAAAATGTCTGGTGCAGCGTATAATCTTTGGTATCAGAGGCTACGCTTGTTCTCGCGGCAAACCAATCTACCGCCACATTTCCTATCTTATGGTTCCCTTCCAGCTTATTCTGCAACAAAGTCTGGTAAACAGGGTAATTGGCATTGTCTGCATACGGTTTATCCAAAAACTTTATCTGTTCCGGATTATTACCGGGGATGATCCCGTTGTAAAAATAATTGTACGAGGCCTCTGCATTGCCCGGCAATCCGCTTCCTCCGGTATATTCATTCCAGCCTGTAATTCTCGTGACGGTATTGTCATAAATATGGGTATAGGAATTCCGGAAGGAAATCCTGCTTTTTCCCAGCTGCAATCCGAAATTCAGCATTCCCGCCACCGTGGAATTATAGGTATAAGAAGCTCCCCGGTTTTTAAAATCATAAAATTTAACGGGTGCAGATCCGGTTGATTCCCAGTCGTTGACCAGTTCCGTAGTATCCAGCCAGTTTCCTCTTCCGGTATGGTCAATATCTAATTTTGTCTGTTCATTCCTTAAGGTTAAGGCTCCGGCAAATCCCCATTTGTTGTTGTTTTTAAGCTGAAAGATTCTTCCCAAAGCCAGCTGCATATTGGATCCCATATCAGCTGTTGTTGCATAGTTGGTAAAATTATCATTGGTAAACTGTTTCGACTGCTCAAAAAACAGCGGGTTCTCCCAGTTCATTGCCTTAAGGCCCATTGGGAAATCCCTTGTCCCGTCGTCATATCCGAAATAATCGTACTTTCCGCGCTGGCGTGTTATGGATTCTTTAAAAGTGGCAATATCATTATAAGACGTCCCCATACTGATGGTGGTAAAATCCTGACTTGGAATATCTTTCGTCCTTACTTCCACATAGCCTCCTGCAAAGCTGGCATTCATATCCGGGGTTGCCGTTTTACTTACCACAATACTTTCCACCATGGCGGTAGGGATAATATCAAATGAAAAATTCTGGTTATAGGCTTCCGTACTCGGGAGGTTGATCCCGTCCATCGCAGCGGTATTCCACCGTTCTCCCATGGAGCGCACCACCACATATTTATTGTCGATGGTTGTAATTCCGGTTACCCTTTTCAGGGTTCCGCCCACGTCGTTATCAGGTGTCCTGGAAATCTGTTCGGCAGAAATACCGTCGCTCATCTGGGCCGCTTTCTTCTGCTGGGCCAGTAATCCCGCCTGGGTATCCGCTTTTCGCGCTCCTGTAATCACCACTTCCTTTATATCCGTTATCTGGTCTGAAGCCGGCTTCATCGCGAATGAAACACTGTTGGTTTCGTTAGACGTTACCGATAGTTTTTCTACCCTTAAGGTGTTAAATTTCCTGGCTTTAACAGACAGCGTATATAATCCGGAAGGAAGATCTACTGCAAATGCTCCGTTATTATCGGTGGTAACGGTTTTCCCGGCCACCGTCACCTGAGCACCCACCACAGGGTTTCCCACTTCATCAACGATTTTCCCGGAAATCCGCCCGTTTCCCGATACGGAAACACTTCTCCCTTCATATTTTACTGAAATAAGATCTCCGCGCAGACGGAAGACTACGGGAAGGCCTGCTGTGATATCTTCAAGACAGCGGTCCACGGGAATATTTTCACATCTTGTCTCTTTTACTTTTAATTCTTTAATATCAGATTTAGAATATGCCAGCCTTGTTCCTGTCTTTCCTGCAAATTCTTCTAAAACTTCAACCAGCGGCCGGCCGGCCGGAACAGAGAACGATACGTTCTGTACCATTTCCTGTGCCCCTGCTGTTGCCGTAAAAAACAACACCGCGATTGTAAAACTACATTTCAAACTTTTCATCTTCTTTTCAGTTAAAATTTCTGGTTACCTGTTTTATTTATTCGTGTTTTCAGATCTGTTATTTTATTTCAGGGTATAGATGGGGCCTTCCTTTTCAACTTTCAACCCCAATATGAAGGCGAGTGCCTCTATATTTTCATCGCTGCTTCCGCCGGTAAAGTCTGCCGTGATTTTTTTGCCTGCAACTTCCTGAGGGTATCTGATATTGATCTGATGGCTTTTCTGTAATACCTCGACCACTTCTTTTAAAGAGACATCATTAAAGCTTAAAGACAGTAAAGCGGAAGCCTTTTTTCCTGAATTCTTTACGGCGGCCACTGAAAGAACGGCTGCCGTTCCGGAAATCCCGAAATTGGTCCATTTCTGCTGGGGCTTAAGAAAATAAACGGGAACGCCATCAGAGGAAACGGCAACTTTACCTTCATAAAGATCAACCGCCTTATCATTTCCTGACTGGGAGATTTTAAAAACCGTTCCCAGAACTTTTGTACTGAAACCGTCAGCCTCCACCACGAAAGGATGCATTTTAGATTTTGCTACGGAAAAAATGGCGTCACCTTTTAATGCAACTATTCTGGTTTCCGCAGGAAAGGACTTTTCTACCGTAAGTTCCGCACCCGGAAATAAGGTTACGGAGGAGCCGTCTGCCAGATAGACTTTTCTGTTTACAGATTCTGCGATATACACATCCGGTTTAAAGAAATTATAGTAGGTAAAAATTCCTCCCAACGATAACAGCAGCAGGATAACCGCCGCAGCCCGGTATATGTATTTTTTAAAGCCGATTTGATGATCCGTTATTACCGGTTGGGCAAAATAAGGCTCCAAAGCGGCTAAAGTTCTTTCCTTAGATTCATTGATCTGATTTTTATTCAGTTCTTTTTCAACATGGATTTTCCATTTTTCCAGGGTTTCAGTTTCTTTCGCAGATATCTTATCTCCGGAAACTTCCCTTTGCCAAAGCCTGAAAACAAATGCTTCAGCTTTTTTATATTCTAGACGCTTCATATAATACTTGATTCTAAATTCTGAGTGTTTCTATTGATAAGACTGCGGAAAATAAAAACTTCCCCGGGCTGATCTTAACATCTTATTCATATTAAAATCAGGTTGTTAACAATTCCGGGGATTTCTTGTGCTTTATCAACATTCGCTTCATATTGGGGTACTGTTTCCCGGAAATAATTAACACTGGATTTACGAAAGTTCACAAAAAGTTAATTTTACATTAGGTAATTTTGCGGGGTAATTATGAAACCTACAGATCAAACTTTACTGAACAGGATAAAATCAGGAGACCGACCTGCCTTCATGCTGCTGTATGAAAGATACTGGGACCCTCTTTACAGTTTTGTTTTCGGGAGAACGAGGAATAAAGAGGCTGCAGAAGAAATTTTACAAAACCTCTGGATTAAAATCCTTGAAGATACCGGCGCGATACAGACGGACGAATCCGGAAGTGCAAAAGGCTATCTGCTGCGCCACCTTCACTACAGAATACTGGATTATTACAACAGTTCCAAAAAAGACCAGCCCACGGTAAGCATTGATGAATCTGACATCCCGATAGAAATAACGGACACCGAGTATTTTGAAATTCTTGAAGAAAACGATATTTCAGCTCTGTTTGTCATGATTGACGAAGTCGTTTCCCAACTTCCGGTGACCGAGCAGAAAGTCTTTGATATGAGGATCCGGAACAACAGGTCTGTTGATGAAACTGCAGAAGCACTCGGTTTAAGCAATAAAACAGTCAGCAACAAGCTCAGCAAAACGCTTGGCGAGATACGCGGACAGCTGAATCCGGACTACCAGTCTTCCAAAAAATTCGTGACTTTGTTAATGCTGATGGAAATTCTGGCAAAACACTGAAGGGAATCTTCCAACATAGTGCAAATCTGATCATTAATTATGGTTTTAATGAAAATTCGGGCTGAGTTAAAATATATCTTTTCACATCTGTAAAAGTTCAATATATTTGTTAATAAGATATCCTTTACCTATAAAAATTCATTAACCATTGCTCAATGAAAATATACTTTGGCTCTTTAGCTTTACTGGTCTTGCTTCCGTTAACCATCTACGGCCAGCAAAATGTGTCTGCAGACGAATTATTTGTAAAGGCCAGAACAGCCGCATTTGAAAACAAGGACTATCCCACCTCTATCTCACTGGCCAGACAGGCATTGGAAACGGCGCCTGACTATACTGATATTTCTGTTTTTTTAGGAAGGGTTTATACCTGGAACAAAGATCCGGAGTCTGCAAGAACGGTTTTTGAAGAACTGGGAAAGAAAGATGTTAAGGATGAAGATTATTTTGTTGCGTACGCTTCCCTGGAGTACTGGAATGACCAGAATGCAAAAGCAATCAGCATTACTGACAAAGGATTGGGATATCATCCCCAGTCTGAAGCCCTGTGGCTGTTAAAAGCCAAAGCCTCTTATGCCAATAAAGAATATGCTGAATCTGAAAAGGCCGTTAAAGCGGTTTTAACAATCAACCCAAAGAATACGGAAGCCAACAGCCTGGCTGTAAGAATCAATGAATTTACTTCTAAAAATGCCGTCAGCCTTACTTATAATTACTCCCATTTTGACAGGCAGTTTGATGACGACTGGCATGTTGTGGGACTGAGCTACAGAAGAGCCACTTCCATCGGGTCTGTCATCCTCCGGGGAAATTATGCCAATAAGTTTGCGCAGAACGGAACCCAGATTGAGCTGGAAGCTTACCCACGGCTGTCTAAAATGTTTTATCTGTATGTAGGGGCTGCCTATTCCAATGATGTAGGGCTGTTTGCAAAATACCGCACAGGGGTTTCCTTAAATGCCAGCCTTCCGCACAGCTTTGAGGCAGAAATCGGTTACCGGCAGCTTTATTTCAGCAACAGCATCTGGATGTATACCGCTTCGGTAGGGAAATATTACAAAAATTTCTGGTTCAATCTCCGTACGTATATCACGCCTGACAACCGGAATATTTCACATTCATATACGGGAACAGTAAGGTATTATACCAGAAGCGCACAGGATTATGTTGCTTTCCAGATCGGCACGGGAATCAGCCCGGAAGAGAACCGCAACAACCTTCTGGTAAATGAAACGTTCAAGCTTAAGACATTTAAAATCGGTGCTGAATATAATTTCACCTTAAAAACCAATGCGTTTTCTTTGGGAACGATGTATTACAACCAGGAATACCGCCCGGATGAAAAAGGAAACCAATTCGATATTACATTGGGCTACACCAGAAGGTTTTAGCCGTTCCCTTATCTGGATCTGCTCTTTTTCATGAAATTAACCATTACCGAATCCGGCATCAGCTTTTTGGCGGCATAAAACTTTGAATTCATGCTTTTGAAATGGCTGAACCGGCGGCTCACCATCTTTAACGCGGCTGCATCCCCTGAAGCATCTTCTTCCAAATCGTTAAGTGTAAACAGCTGCCCGTCATGAATATAATGTTTTCCGGAAACGAAATCCACCAGCATGTTTTTACTCTGCATAATCGGGATATCCGTATTGCTGATTTCCAGGTCAGGCGAAAGGCCTCTTCCTACCCAGGTCACCGTTGACGGCGTTTTTATTTTATAATTGTTCCTGTAATACGCCAGAACGGAAGGTGCAATATCAAAATGGCTTACCGTTTTACGGAAATGCTTCGGTTCTTTCAACAAGGGCGAATAGATCAGCAATGGAACATGGAACCGGTCAATGGTAGACTGCAAAGTGATTTCCGGCATACTGTGGTCTCCTGTGATGATGAAAATGGTATTTCCGAAATCCTCCCGTCTGCTGTATTTTTCAAAAAAGCTTTTCAGGGCGTCATCGGCATTGAGAACGGAAACCAGCTGATTCTTAAAGCCGGCAGCCCATTTTTTCTGTCCCGGAGACAGCTGTCCCGACTGTAACTTCCGGTTGTACAGCTTTTCATAATACGGCCTGTTATTGATTAAGAAAGGATTATGGGTAGACAGCGTAAGCAGCATATTGAAATATGGCCTTTTCTGTATTTTCTGCCCGTTCAGCATTTTACTGAAAACCGCCTGGTCTTCATACCCCCAGCTGTCCCCGTGAGCAGAAGGAAGCTTCCGGTAAGGTTTCCCGAATGAAGGTTCATCCACAATGTGGTCTACTTTACTGTACTCCAGGAACGGCCTGTAACGGTCAAATGACAGATTGCCGCCATAATAAAATCCTGTCTCAAACCCGTTTGCTTTCAGGATGTTATACAGGTTAAAATTCTCCGGGGTCTGCTTTATTTCAAGGAAGCCGTTTTTTCCGAAAGGAAGCGATCCCGTAAGAGAAGGCAGGGCCCCGAATGTTCTTCCCGCTGAGCTTAAGCTGTTTTCCCAGTACAGGCTTTTCTGGGATAAAGAGTCCAGGAAAGGGGTGAAACTGCCGATGTATCCTTTGGGAGAGGTATAGGCATGGCCAAAGCCTTCCATGACTACAAAAACGAGATTCGGGACTTCTTCAGACCTGTTAAAATAATCTCCGAGAAAATCCGGGGTATTTTCTTTTCGCCAGAAAGGAAATGCTCCGTCCAGCGTTTCAGGACTGGCAGTGAAATCTTCCGTTTCATTCAGGAAACCGCTGATTTCCGGATGCCCGCTGATGAAATCGTCTTCATTGGAGGTAAAGAAATAGGCCCATTTGCTTTTGGCGGCAGTCTGGCTGAATGTGTCGGCCCGGCTTAGTTCCTTCGACTGTAAAACAGAATCCGGAATGAAGAAAGCGATCAGCCCGATACAGAAAAAAGCAATTCCTATGTATATTGACTTCAATGCAGACCTTGAGGCAAACCACAGCGGAGCTACTGATGCTGCGATCAAAATCCCCAAAAGTGCAAAGTTTTTAAAATTAAGCATTCCGCTTGCCCTTAAAATCTGTTTCAGTTCGTCTTTGCTGTAATATAAAAAGTCTGCTCCGAGCATGTTCCGGGTTTCAGAGAAATACAGAAACAGCATGTACTGCGTAATCACAACAAAGGCAAATACGACAAGCCCTACGGTTTTAGCCCAGCTTTCCTTCAGAAAATTAACAATGAGATAAATAACCCCGAGGCCGAAGATCAGCTTAAAGGCAAACAGGATATTCCCGAGGAAAAGGCCGCTCATGATAAAGGAAGTATCCAAGTCGGGGAAAGAATACCGGTACCAGAACCATTCGGTGACCATCCCCACCACAAACAGCAACAGGAAAACCACAGACAGCATTCCCCATTTTTTAAGGCCGTTCTGAAGAATGGCTGAAATCCGCTGCTTTAAAGGTAGGTTCTGGGTATTCTGATTGAAGCCCTGCCGCGTCATTTCTCCCCATCCGTGGGATTTTTTAAAGTAATCTATAAACCCGTTCACCCCTGCTTTCACCACGATAGGATGGAAATAAAACGGTTCTGAAAAAGCAGTTACGATCAGGGTGAGAAAATCTTTTCTTTTGGTGTACACCTGATGGCTGACCAGGTCTACCAATATCCCATAAATAGAATACAGGAATCCCATGGAAACCACCAGGGCAAACAGAATGACAAAAAACGGCCAGTTGATAATCCCCAGCAGAAGAAAAAGAATAAAGACAATATAGCCCAGAAATTCTACCAGCGGACCCAGAAACTCAAAAAAGAACCAGTAAGGAAGGCTTACCATTCCGAGTTTTCCGTATTTCGGGTTGAACATAAGCTTCCGGTGCTTCCAGAGGGTTTCAATGGTCCCGCGCATCCACCGGTTCCGCTGTTTTTTAAGGATATCCTTGCTTTCCGGAACCTCCGTCCAGCAAAGGGGATCCGGGATGGTAAGCACTTCATAAGACTCCTTCCGTTCTTCCATGTACTTCCGCATACGCACCACCAGCTCCATGTCTTCACCTACGGTGGTTTTATCGTAACCACCACATTCAAGGACAATTTTCCTGTCGAAAACCCCGAAAGCCCCGGAGATCAGGATCAGCCCGGAGGCACGCGCCCAGGCCATTCTTCCGAGTACAAAAGCTCTTATATATTCCAGGGCCTGCGTCCTTCCCAGAAGTGTTTTGGGCATATTCACGCTTACGACTTTCCCGTCTTCAATGACACAGTTGTTCGCCAGGCGGATTACGCCGCCACAGGCAATAATTTTTTTATCGGTCTGTTCCAGAAACGGTTTTGCCAGCTTTAAGATGGCATCCTGTTCCAGGATACAGTCCACATCTATACAGACCAGATATTCCCCGGAAGAAACATTGATCCCTACATTCAGTGCATCTGCTTTGCCGCCGTTCTGCTTATCGACAACAATCAGCTTTTTAAAAGCCGGATTCTTACTTTTATAGACGCCTTTTACGGGATTGGTTTCAATTGTTCCCTGTACGAAAAAAGCTACGCATTCCAGCTCATAGGCCTCGATCAGCTTCTGCATGGAGTCGTCCTTACTCCCGTCATTTACGATAATAATTTCCAGGTTATGGTAGTAAAGGGACAGCAGAGACCTTACATTTTCCACAATGGTCATCCCTTCGTTGTAAGCCGGGGCAAGAAGGCTGAAAGCAGGCGCATTGGGATTGGCTGCAATCAAACTGTAATCTGTAAAGGTATTTTCTTTTTTATACCGGATCACAGCTCCCAGCGCATAAATTCCGATCCAGCCATAAATAACCGCTACGGCAGTCCCATACAGCAGAAAGAGCCAGATGACAACTTCGTAGATGATGTGTGAGAATTCTAACATATTTTTTCCCGGAGTGCGTATTTAACAATTTGAATTAATTCCCCGGATGAAGATGCATCCTCGGCCAGCTGTAATAAATATTCCCGGTGACCGAGTGAAAAAAGGGCCTCCGCAGCGTTCACTTTGATTCCGGAAGCGGTATTTTCCGATAATTCCTTCTTAAGCAGGTCTGTACAGCATGGGTCTTTTGAAATCTTCATGACCCGGAGGATTTCCAGCTGGACTTCATAAGGCTGCTGTTGGTAGACTTCGGTAAGATAACTGACTGTTGATGGGTTTTCCAGAGACAGCAGGGTCTGTACAGCCTGTATCCTGACCTCATCAGAAGGATGTTCCAACAGGCTGAGCACGGCCGGATAAAAGGAAAACAGCCGGAATTTCCTTAACAGTTTAAGGGTAAATACAATAACAGAATCATTCGTGCTTTTTAGCCAGTTTTCAATGTGCTGCCCGGAATTTTCCGGGATGCCGGTAATGGAAAGGAGAAGCCTGAGCTGCTGCCATTCTGAGATTTTACCTGAAGCGGTATCCAGGAAATCCAGTCCCCCGAAGCCTTTAAAGCTTACCATTGCATACTGTGCTTCCTGATACACCTGCGCAGAAGGATGAGATACAAAGGAATCAATTTTGGGAAGTGCTTCCCGGGCATCCATTACCGTAAGTTCCTGTATCCCTCCGGCAATCATGTATGGTTTTTTCTGATCCAGCTTTTTTATGGCTTCATGTTCCAGATGGTATTGTTTAAAAAGCGTCTTAATTTTATTTTTTGCCGCTCCTGAAAATTTCTTCTCGGAATCCACCAGCCTGTGCAGGAATACATTCCTGAATGAAGAATTCCCTGAATAGGCTGCAAAGACCGGATCAGCAGGCGTTTCGTCCTCATCATACACAATGGCTTCGGATATTTTCTGATCAATCATCTTCAGCCATCCGGACAGGCGTACAGATTCTTTATACTGGAAAAAGCTGTACAGAAGCACAAATATGATCAGTAAGAGCACCAGCAGCAGCATTCCGATGAAGACCAGAAAAAGAAAATGTACAGAGGTGGTTAACAGCATTTCGGTTTATTTTGGGATGAATCTTTTGATCCTTAACATCAGTTCATTAGGACTGAAAGGTTTCACGATAAAATCCGAAGCTCCCAAATCAAAGGCATTAAGCACCACTTCTTCCTGCCCCATGCTGGACAGCATAATCACCGGTATCTGTTTTCCCATGGCCTGTATGGCAGAAAGTATTTCAATTCCTGAAGCAAAAGGCATCATGATATCCGTAATGGCAAGGTCAACCTCTTTTTCCTTTAGGGTTTCGATGGCCTCCTTTCCGTTGCGGGTAAGGATTACTTCATGCCCTTCTTTCAATAATTTGTGCTCTATCGTTTTTAAGATCAGTTCATCATCTTCAGCAATCAGGATCAGCATAGCTTTTTATTTTTTATTGTATTAAATTTTTTATCAGGTCCAATCCGATCGATATTTCGTGGATTATTTCCTGCTGCATACCCCGGAAATCCATATTCTGAGTTGCTTTCTCCTCCCAATCTGAAGCCGTTTCCGCAAGACTGACCAATCCGGCCGTTCCGGCTGTTCCTTTCAGTTTATGAAGAACACTTTTCAGATCATCCGCATTTCCTCCGGCGGCGGCAGTTTTAATATGCTCTTGCGCATCGGTAAGCTGCTGAATAACCAGGTTCAGAAACATTATTTTAAAATCTTCATCATCTCCTATCTGCTCATTTAAAATTCTGGTATCCAGATAGGTCTCCTTTTTTACAGAATTACTGTTTTCTGAATGATCGCCGGAAATATATTTCTTCAGCATTTCCAGCAGGTCAGACTGTCTCAGGGGCTTCGGCAGGAAATCATCCATCCCTGAACTCAGGCATTTTTCTTTTTCCCCGGCTATGGTCCCGGCCGTAACCCCGATAATGGGAACACCGGAATATTGCGGCAGCAGACGGATCTGTTTTGTGGCTTCAATACCATCCATCACGGGCATCTGCACATCCATCAGTACAATAGAGAACTGTCTTTTTCTGCATTGCTCCAGGGCTTCCAGTCCGTTTACCGCTTCTGTAAGGTGCACATCCGGAATAAGGGACTTCATCATCCTGTTGTTAAGGACCATATTTACAGGGTTGTCATCTACCAGCAATACTTGAAGGTCTGGTGTAAAAGAGGAAAGCACTGCAGGTTCAGGTGCTGCTGCAGGTATTTCTTTTTCATTATCCTGTACGGCACGCCTTAAGGTCCTGTATAATTCTTCCGATTTTATAGGTTTTAAAAGGAAATATGAATTTTCTTCCTGGCGGAAAGAATTGATGACGTCATGCTCTTCTGAGGAAGTATGAAGGATTACAAGCGGAGAAACCTCATTCTTATTATCAAACAGTTGTTTAATTTTTTCAATGGTTTCGAGCCCTGAAATAACAGGCATGTGATAATCCATTAAAATAACATCAAAACGTTCCCCGGCCAGCAGAATCTGCAAAGCTTCCATCCCGTTGGCTGCCAGTTTAGACTCAATATTCTTGTAAGCCAGCATATGCTGAAGGATCACCCTGTTCGCTTCATTGTCGTCTACAATAAGCACTTTCCGGATCGTCAGCTCTTCATCTTCATTCGCATCGGATATTTCATAAGGGACTTCAATATCAAAGAAGAATACTGAGCCTTCCTGCAGGGTACTTTCCAGTGAAAGGCGGCTTCCCATATATCCCAGGATGTTGTTTGAAATGGTAAGGCCGAGCCCTGTACCGCCATAACGCTTGCTGATGGAGCTGTTCTCCTGTGTGAAAGCATTGAAGATATGCTGCTGCTTTTCAACAGGGATCCCGATGCCCGTATCTCTGACCGCAAACCTTAATGTTATATTTTTTTCATTGCTGCTGAGCTTCTGTACCTTAAGTTCGATCTCGCCTTTTTCCGTAAACTTTACGGCATTCCCCAAAAGATTGATAAGGATCTGTTTCAGGCGGGATTCATCAAGCCATACTGTTTTCGGCAGCCCCGGTTCGATGTTCAGCAGCAGTTCAATATTTTTTTTCTGGGACTGGTAGAGAATGACATTGATTACCTGGCTCACCAGGTCATAGACATTGGATTCTTCAATCAGCAGTTCCATTTTTCCGGATTCTATTTTGGAAAAATCCAGAATATCATTGATGATGTTCAGCAGATTTTCTCCTGATTCATTAATGTAATTCAGGTACTGGGTCTGCATTTCATTCAGCGGAGTCTTCAGGAGAAGATCAGAAAACCCGATTACCCCGTTCAGCGGTGTTCGGATTTCGTGGCTCATGTTGGCCAGGAATTCAGATTTGGCTTTACTGGCGGTATCAGCAGCTTTCTTTGCATTTTTAAGCTCTTCATTGGTTTCTATCGTGCCTGTGATATTCTGCACGGATATGATGACACCGCCTATCACCCCGTCTGAAAGGTACCAGGGGCTTACTCTGAGATTGTAATGCTGTATGCCCTCTTTGTGGTCTACTTTCAGCGCAAAATCCTCGTTATTATAAGCGTTGCCCTGCAGTGCATTGCGGTAAATTATTTTTCTTTCTTCGGGAACATCCGGGGAAACGGTGAAGATATTTTCACCAATCAGTTCCCTGTGGTTCATATCGAACTCTTCTTTCCAGCAGCTGCTCACCGAAACATAGTTAAGGTCTTTATCAAGCATAGCCACGGCAACAGGTACATACGTTGCAAAAGACTGCATCATGGCTTCTTTCTTAGCCAGCTCAAGATAGATGTTTTTAAATGCATCAATATCCTGGATGATCCCGAAGACCCTTTTGCAGACTCCGTTTTCAAATTCAGGAATCCCCTTTATCCTTACCCAGATCTTAGCGCCGTCTTTGCGGACAAGCTGCAGCTCTTCATCATAGGTAATCCCTTCAGATACGGCCCGGTCTATTAACCCCCCTATTTTTTCGCGGTCTTCTTCCGTGTAAAAGCCAATCGCATTTTCAAAATCCGGCTGAAACTCCGGATCTACTTTATGGATTTCTTTTGCTGTTTTAGACCAGAATACGGAATGGTCTTTAAGGTTGAGTTCCCAGCCTCCTACCTGCGCTACGGAACTTGTCTGTTCCAGTATTTTCTTTACATAGAGAAGGTCTCTTTCCAGCGTCATCCTTTCGGTGACATTCAGGGCGGTACTCACTACATACGGTTCCCCGTTTTTATTGGTTTCCACCAGGTTATGGTACATCCAGATCAGCTCCTCGCCTTCTTTCGTGCTGAGGATCATGTTTCCGAAATCTTCTTTATTATTGTTGATGCGCTGAAGGTACTGTTCCAGCAGAGGCCAGTTGGCTTCAGGAACCAGATTTTTTAAATTCAGCTTACTGACCTCATCTGCAGAATAGTGCAATGTTTCCCGGCCTTTTTCATTGACTTCGAGAATATTGCCTTCCATATCATGCATGCTCATCAATCCTATGGCATTTTCAAAGAAGCTTCTGAAACGGCGCTCTGAGCTTTCCAGCTGCCGCTTTTCTTCTGTATACTGGGTGACATTAATTCCGAAACAGAATATTTCAGAACGGTTCAGGCTCCATTTCAGATACCATTCCACAATTATAGGGACATCAGCATTATTCATGCTTTCCGTAGAGGTTGTAAATACCAGTTCTTCACCGGAATGAATGAAATTTTCTAAGCGGGGCTGCAGTTCCGTGCTCTGCTTACCCAAAAGTGTCAGAAAATCATGATGCACTGCCTGGTTTTTGGAAAGATTAAAAGCTTTCTCAAAAGCAGGGTTTACATCTTTCAGGATACATTCATTATTCAGAACACAGATCAGGTTATTGGAAATATCAAAAATCTGCCGGAAATATTCTGCCTGAATATTCTTCTTTTTAGACATGAACAGCTTCGTAACCGCACTGCCTAATTTTGTAAGCGTCGCAATCTGGTTTTCAGACAGGGTTTTGGGCTTGTAATCTATCACACAGATGGTTCCCAGTGCAAAACCTTCATCATCAATCAGCGGAATGCCCGCATAGAAACGGATCCCGCCTTCCAGGATCAGCGGATTGTCAGATGACCTTTCGTCAGAAAGCGTATCATTAATCACCACCACTTCGCCGCTCGCAATGGAATACTGGCAGATGGTATTTTTCCGGTCTACAGAATCCATAGAAATCCCAATACAGCTCTGTATGGTCTGGGTCTGGCTTTCCATGATGCTCACCAGTGAACTCGGGCAATCTGTAACGAGACAGGCTGTTTCTGCAAAAATATCCAATTCAGGATCTTTAGGTAAGTTCAGGAGATCGAACAGTTCCAATTTTTTGATTCTTTGATCTTCGTTATCAGGAACCGGATAATTATTCATAGGTAAAGTCTTTCATTCTTAAGCTAAATATACTAAGAAAATTGTTACTACAATTCCTTTTGTGTAAAGATGCAATTTTATATCACATAAAATAGAGTAACAATCAGTTAAAAGCTCTGACTGCAGCTGATACCACTGATTTTCATATCAATAAATTTATAAAAAGTATACAGAAACCCCTCTCCTGCCTTTACATTTTCTTATAAAAACTGCCATTATTTCTGATTATTTTGACCTCATAATCACTTCCAGTCAATAAAATCTGCTGTAAAATAGAATATTATTCAGTCATAAAGGCTTTATATTTATCTTATCGGATTAAAACATTTATTATTATTAAAAATATTCCTTACTTAATGATTATCGGTGCCTTTTCATTAAATCCTAAGCAGTTTAAATTTAACTTTAAATAAAGATTCGATGAATCCAACTTCTTCATAGAAAATGGCAGTTCAAAAATGTACTGTTTAAAAACTTTCCCGGAGCTGCTGTAAATATTAATCAGTCCGGATCGGCTGTCTTTAAAATTAATAGTGGTAAATTAGTCTTCTCTTTATTTCAGGATTAAATACTATATGTTTGATGTTCTAATTTCACATATCAATAAAAAAGTTGATCTCAGCAACGGTCAGAATGAACTGTTAAAGTCGTTTTTCACTGAGAAAAAGCTTCGCAAAAAGCAGTTTCTGTTACGGGAGGGCGAACTTTGCGGGCATTTATCTTTTGTAAGCAGAGGCATTCTGAAATCATATATCATGGATGAAAAGGGCCAGCAGCGGATCAGCTTATTTGCTTTTGAAGGCTGGTGGATTTCAGATTTCAACAGTTTCATCAATCAGGAAAAAGCGGTATTGAATATTGATGCGGTTGAAGATGCTGAACTCCTGCTGATCAGTTATGAAGATTATGAAAAGCTTACTTTAGAAATTCCCGTGATGGACCGTTATTTCAGGATCCTGTATCAGAACAGCCTGGTTACAAAGGACCACAGGCTGATGGTATCCAACAGTTTTACGGCAGAGGAAAAATACCTTCAGCTGGTAAAAAGCAACCCTGAAATGATCCGGAAGCTTTCCCACCGCTTAATCGCTTCATACTTGGGGCTGAGTCCGGAAACCGTGAGCAGGATCCGAAAAAAAATACTGCTCCGCTAACCTTTTCTCAACCACAGAAAACTCATGATCTATATCAAGTGTTTTTGCCCTGAACCGTTTCTATCTTTGTTATGTGATCTGAAAAAGATCAGGTAAACAATGAAGTAACAAATTAATTTACATTATGGAAAATATTGCATTAGTCGTCGGTTCTACAGGAATCACGGGCAGCAACCTTGCTCATGAACTGATCTCACAGGGCTGGACCACATATGGCCTGGCAAGGAAGCCCAACCGTTCTGTTTCAGGACTTAATCCTGTACAAGCAGACCTTCTGGATGAAAAAAGCCTGACGGACGCTTTGGAAAACATCGCTCCCACCCATATTTTTTTCACCACCTGGATGCGGAATGATACGGAGGAAGAAAATATCCGGATTAACAGTGCCCTGGTAAGAAACCTCCTGCAGGCCTTATCTCCGAAAAAATCAGTGAAGCATGTTGCTTTGGTGACCGGCTTAAAACACTATTTGGGGCCATTTGAAGCGTACGCCAATGCGGGATCACTGCCCGAAACCCCTTTGCGGGAAGCCCAGCCACGACTGGAATATCCTAATTTTTATTATGCCCAGGAAGATGCTGTTTATGAAGCTGCCGAAAGAGACCATTTTACCTGGAGCATCCACCGCCCTCATACGGTGATCGGATATGCAATCGGCAACGTGATGAACATGGGAACTACATTGGCCGTGTATGCCAGCATCTGTAAAGAAACGGGAGCAAAATTCATCTGGCCGGGATCCGCTGCCCAGTGGAACGGATTATCTGATGTCACGGATGCGCGCGTTTTAGCTAAGCAGCTGGTTTGGGCCTCTACTGCTGAAGCCGCAAAAAACCAGGCCTTTAACGTGACCAACGGGGATGTGTTCCGATGGAAATGGCTGTGGAACAGAATTGCCGATTATTTCGGGATTGAAGCTGAGGGCTTTAATGGTTCTGTAAAACCCCTCGAAAAAGAACTGGAAGGCAGGCAGGAAATCTGGAAAGAAATTGCCCGACGTTATGAACTAAAAGAAAATGACCTTTCAAAGCTGGCTTCAGCCTGGCATACCGATCTTGACCTGGGAAGGCCCATCGAAGTGATGACCGATGTCTCGAAAAGCAGGAAAGCGGGATTTACTGTTTTTGAAAGCACGGAGGATTCTTTTTTTGATCTGTTTGAAAAGCTGAAAGAAGAAAGAATAATTCCTTAGAGCCCTGCCTTTATAACCCGCAGGATTATCGAATCGGTTATTGGGGCAGCCTGCTGCTTCTGTTCTGCGCTGCATAAATATATTCCAGGCCATCAATTTTGGCTGGGGTGCTGCTGCCTTAATCTGTTACCGAAGTCCTGTAAAGATCTACAAGTCTTAGTTTGAGCACGAGCAAGATGCTCGCGGTAGCGGGGGAGCCTTTTATTTGAATTTTATATAAATAAACTTGTACACAAATATTCTGGACTAACTTCAAATCTAGATAGAGTACAACTTGAAAAGGATTTAAGAAAAGCACGTCAAAAAATTAATAATGCAATAAGTAAAGCAAATAGTGATACGGCAACTGAAAAAGGAATTGATTATTATAATTTACTATTTTCAAGGGAAAAAGAATATGACGGAACAGTAAATGAATTTGATGGACTGAATTTATTTATTAAAAATCGTATGGGAAATAATAATTATAATTTTCTGGAAGCTTTAGGACGTTTTGTACAAGGTGCAATTGCTTATAATAATTATCTTAACAATGTTAAACCAGGTTTACAAGAAAATGAAGATTTTGTAGATTTGTTTTCTTTTCTTACAAGCATTTTAGGACTCGAAGTAAATTTGGAAGCTATGCTAGGTCCTTCTTGGGGAGGACATATAGGTGGAGGTTCCGGTGTGGGTGTAAGAGGTGCCGTGCATGGTTTTGCCAGATTAAGCTATCAAGGGGCATTATTTAAAAACGGGCAATTAACAGACCTGTCTC
>Ga0265780_10000365_pt1 | contig 71608 bp, 62 predicted proteins | sample P1T30metagenome_FD_192432 | JGI IMG/M metagenome (GOLD analysis project Ga0265780, IMG submission 192432) | Plant litter microbial communities from East Loma Ridge, Irvine, California - P1 T30 | ecosystem: Environmental > Terrestrial > Plant litter > Unclassified | place: USA: California...
CATCCACGAAGACAGCCATTTGCTGGTCATCGACAAGCCTTGCGGCACGGCGGTGCACGGGGGCTCGGGTGTGTCCTACGGCGTCATCGAGCAATTGCGCGCGGCGCGCCCGGATGCGAAGTTCCTGGAACTGGTGCACCGCCTCGACCGCGAAACGTCCGGCCTGCTCCTGCTGGCAAAGAAACGGTCGGCACTGACCAACCTGCACGAGCAGATGCGCGACGGCCTGACCGACAAGCGCTACCTGACGATGGTGGCCGGGGACTGGAAAAATGCGCGCCAGCACATCAAGCTGCCGTTGCATAAATACACAACCGCCGAGGGCGAGCGCCGTGTCATCGTGCAAACAGGCGGCATGGAGTCGCATACGGTCTTCAGCCTGTTGCGCAAGTGGCCCAACTTCGCCTTGCTGGAAGCGGAGCTGAAAACCGGGCGCACGCACCAGATTCGCGTGCACCTGTCATCGACCGGCTTTCCCATCCTGGGCGACGATAAATACGGCGATTTTGCGCTCAATCGCCAGCTGTTGAAGGCAGATACTGGCCGTGGCGCATTAAAACGCATGTTCCTGCACGCCCATCAAATTACGTTCACGCACCCGGAGTCAGGCAAGCTTATGACACTTAATGCAACATTGCCGCCGGAATGCGAACGTTTCTTGGTAAGCTTGGGCCAACCGCAAGGCTGAACCCCAGCCGCACTTTGATGAGGAGAGCCGGTCGCCATCCGACCGGCAGCCATGCCAAGAAAGCAATTTGATCTGATCGTCTTCGACTGGGACGGCACGCTGATGAACAGCACCGCCACCATCGTCAAATGCATCCAGGCAGCAGCCCGCGATGTCGGCCTGACGCCACCGACCGACAGTGCCGCATCGCATGTGATCGGCCTGGGCCTGGCGGAAGCCATGCAATTCATCATGCCGGGCATCGAGCCAGCCCAGTACCAGCGTATGGTCGAGCGCTACCGTTACCACTTCATGACCGATGTCCATGACCTGGTGCTGTTCGACGGCGTGCGCGAGATGCTGGCGGAACTCAAGCAGGAAGGCTATTTCCTGGCTGTGGCCACCGGCATGGGACGCGTTGGCCTGAACCGGTCGCTGAACGCCACCAGGCTGCTGTCGGTTTTCGATGCCACGCGTTGCGCGGACGAGACATTTTCCAAGCCGCATCCCGCCATGCTGCAGGAACTGACACGGGAACTCGGCCAGGACATGCGCCGTACCGTTATGATCGGCGACACGACACACGACCTGCAGATGGCCATCAATGCCGGCGCGTCCGGCATCGCGGTCGAGTACGGCGCGCATCCGGTGGCGCAGCTGGAAACCTGCAAATCCCTGTTTTCGGCGCACAACGTCGGTCAACTGCGCACCTGGCTGAGCGAACATGCATGAGTGACGCGGCGGCCGAGGTGCTGGTGTGTGCGTCGGATGCCGTTGTCGAAGGCGGACCCGGCGTGCGTTTTGCCGTGCAGGCTTTCGGCGATGCGGCCACGGCGTTCGTGGTGCGGCACCAGGGCCAGCCCCGGGCCTACCTGAACCGCTGTGCCCACGTGCCGATCGAGCTCGACTGGGTGAAGGGTGAGTTCTTCGAGTCCAGCGGCTTGTACCTGATGTGCCAGACCCACGGTGCGATCTATTTGCCGGACACGGGGACCTGCGCCGGCGGACCATGCCGTGGCGGACGCCTGCGTGCGCTGGCCGTGCGCGAAGAAGCAGGCAAGATTTTTTGGCAGCCGGACCAGCAGATCCAGGCGCCACCAACCTAAAGTGAACCATGACGGACGACCTTGGTAATACCCCTCCTGTCCCCAGTACCAGCCAGTGGGAGCGCGACACCCTGGAAAAACTGGTATTCGCCACGATCAGGGAAAAGCGGGCGGCGCGCCGCTGGAGCATCTTTTTCAAGCTGGCCTTCCTGCTGGTTGCCTTCCTCTGCCTGTGGGCCTATTTCGACTTCAATTTCAGCGATGCCGACGCCGATTCCCTCGGCCGCCACACGGCGCTGATTGAAATCAACGGCGAAATCGACACCGAGGGCAGCGGCGCCGCGGACACCGTGCTGCCCGCGCTGAACAAGGCATTTGCCGACGCCGGCTCGGCCGCCGTCATCCTGCGTATCAACAGCCCCGGCGGCAGCCCGGTACAAGCCGGCATCATCGTCGATGAAATCCTGCGCCTGCGCAAAGGCTATCCGCAAAAGCCTTTATATGTCGTGGTCGATGAAATCTGCGCCTCGGGTGGATACTACATTGCTGCCGCAGCCGATGAAATCTACGTCAACAAGGCCAGCATCGTCGGCTCGGTGGGTGTGCTCATGGATGGTTTCGGCTTTACCGGCACGATGGACAAGCTGGGCGTGGAACGCCGCCTGTTGACGGCAGGCGAGAACAAGGGTTTCCTCGACCCGTTCAGCCCGCAATCGGCCAAGCACAAGGCCCACGCGCAGGAAATGCTCAATGAAATCCACGGCCAGTTCATTTCAGTGGTGCGCGCCGGGCGTGGCAAGCGCCTGAAAGAAACGCCTGAAACGTTCTCCGGCCTGTACTGGACCGGCGTGCGCGCCGTCGAGATGGGCCTGGCCGATGGCTACGGCACCGTCGACACGGTGGCACGCGACGTCGTCAAGGCCGAAGACATCATCGACTACACCACGCATGAAGGTTTGCCGGAGCGGGTACTGAAAAAATTCGGCGCCTCGGTCGGCACCGGCGTCGTCAAGGCGGTGTCTGGCAGCGTGTTGCCGCGGGTGCGCTGAGCAGGATCAACAAACAGCTTGTAAATTGGCATGGCTGGCGTATATTGAATCCGTAGCCTGCACCAAAAGGAGAAGCATATAACCAGTTCACGCTGTTTCCGATGTTGTGCCTGAAACGATCCTGCGCCGCGCCAATGCATGCGGCTTTCGAGAGAATTTTTATTCCTCAGCTGTTACTCCCGCACGACAAACGACGGCCTTGTGCCGTCGTTTTGCTTGGGAACGCAATCAGTTCCCGACCCTGCGCCATACCGCCTGCTCACTCGGCAGCGCCGTCATTGTCAAGATCGCACGCCACCCGCTCGCCAACTGGCACGCCGCCCGTCGTATCGTCCGGCCCCCATACGCCACCCCGTTCGATCCAGGCAAAAAACTGGTCCTGTGCCCGGGCATAAAACGCTGCGCGGAATGGTTGCACTTCGTGCCCACTGGGCGGAAACGGCGCGGTATTGCCGCTGGTCCAGCGTGCCATTGCCAGGCGGGTGGCCAGCAGCGCAACCTGTTCCTCGACGACAGCTGCGCGCAGGGACGGTTGATACAGCAACGCACGGGCGTCGACGATGGTGCAGTTGTGCAGATCGGTTAGTACGCCTGGAAACAATGATGATGGTATAGCCTTGGGCATGGCGGTCCTCGTGAGACGGTTGGTTTTCCTAATGCACCCCGGATGAATCGCTGAGTTGGTTAGGCCGATTCCTACTGAGACTTGAGTCTAACAATTAGGAAAATTCCGAGCGTTGATATGGCTCAAACACATTCCTGCTCAACATACGGTTGACCCGCTATGCATCGCTGCCTTGTTGTGCATAAACGCCATCTGTTACAGTCTCGCCATGAGCAAATTATCCCTGGACCGCATCCTGCAATCGCAAGGTTTTGGCACGCGCAAATATTGCCGCGCGCTGATCGAAGACGGCGATGTCATCATCGACGGCGCCCCTGTCACCAACTATAAAACCACGCTCGAGACGGACGGCCTGGTGCTGCACGTTTTCGACGAAGAGTGGGCCTACCGGCAGCACTTGTACCTGGCGTTGTACAAGCCGGCCAATTTCGAATGTTCGCGCAAGCCGAGCCATCACCCGGGCGTGTTGACCCTGTTGCCGGAGCAATTTACGTGGCGCGAAGTCCAGCCGGTCGGCCGCCTGGACCACGATACCACCGGCTTGTTGTTGATGAGCGACGATGGCCCTTTCATCCACGCCCAGTCGTCGCCAAAACGCCACGTTCCCAAGATTTACCAGGCCACGACGGAGCAACCTGTCACTGACGAGCTGGTCGCGCAACTGTTAAAAGGCGTGCAGCTGCATGACGAACCGGCGCCGCTGGCCGCCGTGTCGTGCATCGCGCGTGGCGAGCATCAGCTGGAAATCGTGCTCGAGCAGGGTAAATACCACCAGGTCAAGCGCATGCTGGCTGCAGCCGGCAATCATTGCAGCGCGCTGCACCGATCCGCCATCGGCGGCCTGACCCTGGAGGCCCTCGGCATTGCCGAAGGCGAATGGTGTTACCTGACCCCGGAACAGATCGACTTGCTGGCGCCCCCATGAAGCTTGCCACGCTGCGCGACGGCACCCGCGACGGCCAGCTGCTGGTCGTCGCCCGCGACCTGAAAACAGCGCATGTGGCTGACGGCATCGCCCCCACCTTGCAAGCCGCACTGGACGACTGGGCCTTCATTGCGCCCCAGCTTGAATCGTTGTCCAGCCTGCTCAACGCCGGCCGCGCGGCGCGCAGCTTCGAGTTCGACCCGGCAACCTGCATGGCGCCGCTGCCGCGCGCGTTTCAATGGGTCGATGCCGCCGCGTACGCCAGCCAGGACGCGCCAGCGATGCGCCAGGGCTGCAGCGACGATTTTCTCGGCTCCACGGAGGACATCAACCTGGCCCACGAAGAGTGGGGCATCGACTTCGAGGCGAAGGTGGCAGTGATCACTGGCGACGTGCCGGTGGGCGCCACGCCCGACCAGGCGCTGGCGCAAGTGCGCCTGCTAACCCTGGTCAACGATGTGTCTCTGCGCAACTTGATGGTTGGTGAGCTGGCCAGCGGCAGTGGTCTCCTGCAAGCGAAGCCAGTCACGGCGTTCGCACCGGTGGCAGTCACGCCCGACGAGCTTGGCGACAGCTGGCGCCAGGCCAAACTGCATTTGCCGCTGCGTTCGACGTGGAATGGTGCGCTGGCCGGCCAGCCGCACGCCGGCGACGACATGGTGTTTAATTTTGCGCAGCTGATCGCGCACCTGTGCAGGACGCGCAACGCCCGTGCCGGCACGATCGTCGGGTCGGGAGCGGTAGTTAACAAGGACGGCAAACGAGGCGTTTCGTGCATCGCTGAAAAACGCCGCCTGGAAACGATCTCGGGCGGGGAACCCGTGACTGGATACATGCGCTTTGGCGACATGATCCGCATCGAGATGCTGGACAAGGCCGGCAAGAGCGTTTTCGGCGCGATCGAGCAGACAGTGAAGTGGCGGGGGTAGGGTTTTCGCGCTGCTATCCTTCAAACCGTCATCCCGGCGCAGGCCGGGACCCATAACCCGTCCGCAGCACCGCAAACAAGGCACGGAGATGCAGCAAACACTGCACCGCTGCGCCAATCACGCCACCAGCATCCCCAGGCTGACCGCCAGCATGGCAGCCTGCTCATGCGAAATCGTCGCCCGCTTGAAGCTGGCCACCTGGTCGACCGTCAGCGACCCGAGCGTCACCTGGCGCAGATCCGCCCCCTCGAATTTGGCCTGGCGCAGGTTGGCCTTCACCAGGCTGCCGCCCTCGAACACCGCTTCGCGGAAATCGCACCCAGCCAGGTCGGCGCTGGCAAAATCGATCCCTACCAGACGCTGCTTGCGAAAGCCCACGCCCCGCACATCGGCGCCGACCAGCAGGCTGTCCCTGAACGTCAGGCCAAGCGTGCGCGCGTCGGAAAACGTGGCGCCGGTCAGTTTCACGCCGTCGAAACTGGCAGCGGCCAGCAGCGAGCGGTTCCAGTTGGTGTTATTCAGGTCGCATGCGCTGAACTGGCTGTCGGTCAGGTCGGCCAGGCCGAAGTCGGCCCGGCCCATGCGGCATGATTGCCAGCGCGTGTCGCCCAGTTGCGCGCGCGCGAACGAGGCGCCGGCGGCCGTGCAGCGCAGGAACACGCAGTCGCGCAGGTCGAGGCGCGACAGGTCGGCGTCGTCGAAATCGCAGCGCTCGAAGGTGAGGGCGGCCGTGCGCCCGGACAGCAGGGCTTCGACGTCCTGGCGCGACAAGGTTTGATCGGTGATGGCAGGTGTGGTGCTTGACATGGCGGTCCCGTGATATGTGACGGCACGCTGCATGCCGGACGGGACGCGTCATCAGATGCGCGCGGCCAGTCCAGGTGCGGCGTGCGCAATGAACTGTCTGGATCCGCGTGGGTGGAAAGTGGCGCGCGTTAAGATTGCCGCACCGGCTGGGCTAACCGACCAGCCTGCCTTCGTTTTGACCGGGCCGATTTTATGCGCAGCGCCTGCCGGGTGTCAACGCCAGCGGAACGGCTGCGCCGCGCGCACATCGAGCTCGACCACGTCCGTCAGGCGGCGCAGCGCGTCGGACTGCAGCAGGGTGCCATCCGGCGCATGCAGCCGGTAAGACAGGATGGCGGCCCCGGCAACGTACAGTTTTTCGCCGGTGAACAGCCGATTTTTAGTGAGGGTGACACCGTCGAGGCGCAAGTCGATATCGAGCAACAGCGCGTCGCGGGTGCGCTCGGCGTACGCAAGAAACCGGACCGCGTTGAAGAGAGGGCTCTTGTCGGTTGCTTCGCCCACCCGCAAGGAATCGATGAACGTATCGACAGTCTTGAGCAGTGCACCTGCATTGGTAACGCTGGCAGCAAGCAAGCGTTTTTCCGCACCCTTGGCAGCATCTGCCAGCGCGTCGGCCACGGCGATCTGGTTCGCAAACTCGCCCCGCAGCGCTGCCAGTGCCCGTACCCGCGCCAGCAGCGCCCCATGAACGGCCGTATCGAGTTCGCCAAGATAGCCGGCGCCGAGACCGGCGATCCGCTGCGGACAGGCCTTGAACAGCGCACTGGCAAACAACGCACGCGCACCGTCGCCATAGGCTACGCCGGACAGCGTGACGTCGCTCTTGAACAGCGCAGCGATATCGGCAGCGCTTTTGATGGTGGCGGGAATCGCAGCCAGCGCCACCAGCGGCGCCAGCGCCGCCGGACGGCTGCCCGGCGGCGTGTGCTGCGCAATTACGCGCTGCAATTGCTGGTTGTGGCGACCGAGTTGCCCCGTCATGTGCAGCAAACCATCGTCGACCGTACGCGCCGCCACGATGCCCTGCATGCTGGCCGCATCGTAGAGCGCCACCTTGCTCGCGGGCAGGGCAGCGCAGAGTTCCCGAGCCAGTTCGTTGGCAACATCGACCGACTTCATCAGCGCCACCGCCCCGGCGCGGCTGGCGTCGACATTCCCTGCCAGCGGCTTGGTGGTCACAGGCGGGATGCGTGCCAGCCATTCCGCGCGCTCGGCTTCAGCGACGGCCTTGCGCAATTCGGCATCGCGCAGGGCCAATGCTGCATTGCTCTCCACGACAGCCGCGGCATCGCAGCGCCCACTCCCACTACATACAATTGCCACGCAAACAAACCACGGCGCCAGTCTCATTACTTTCCCCTGAGTAATAACAAAGTTCAGTATTGCGGGCAGCGACAACTCGAAATTGTCATTACTCAATACAACTGGTGACTGTCAGCGAAGGTACCAATTTTTGAAGTGCATTTACAACAGGTGCAGCACCCTACAAATTATTACAACTTCGTAACACTTCACCTGGATGTCGTCGCCCCCTCATCAGTTTGTTAGCAAAACCATAGCGATGAAGCCAAAATTCCACGACGATCGGCGCCGTTAGCGTGAGTTGTAATGATTGGTTTCTTTAGCTTATGCTTTATGGGTAAGCATATTTTGCCTTAATGAGCAACTTGACAACTTTCGTCGGGGAGGGCGCTGCAACCCATCTTGTAGAATGCCAAATAGTCAAAATTCCGGTATCCCAAGGAGCTGGTCGATACTGCGGCATCGAGCAGGCGCCTATCTTGTGGGAAATGCGGCTGGATGAACAAAAGGAACACACGAATGCAGTTGAATGACATGTTAATGATTGGCGCTGCAGCGGGGTTGGTCAGTTTTTTCATCAGCTTGCTTATCGTACATTCCCAGAAATGGCATGGCTTTATTTCACATGACCACGATCTGGACGGCATTCAAAAAGTGCACGCCCTGGCGGTGCCCCGGGTTGGCGGCCTGGCCGTCGTTGGCGGCATCTTCGTTGGCATGCTTGTCTACGCTTTATTTTTCCCAAAACAACTTTCTTCCGGCCGCATCACCACGATCGTGTTGCTCATCTCGGCTGGTGCGCCGGCTTTTATGGCTGGCATCGCAGAAGACTTGACCAAGCGTATCTCCGTTCGCATCCGGCTGCTGGCCACATTTTCCAGTTCCCTTCTTGCCAGTGCACTGATTGGCGCCACCGTGAACGGCCTCGACATCTGGGGCGTGGATAATTTGTTGCAAATGATGCCGGTTGCCGTGCTGGTGACTGCGCTGGTGGTGGCAGGCGGCGCCAATGCCGTCAATATCATCGACGGTTTCAACGGCCTGGCCGGATCGATCATCACGATCATGGCGCTGGCGATTGTCGCTGTGGCGGTCCAACATCACGACCTGCTGGTCGCTACCATCGGCCTTCTGGGCGCGGGCAGTGCAATCGGCTTCCTGCTGGTCAATTTCCCTCGTGGCAAACTGTTCCTTGGCGACGGCGGCGCCTACTTCCTCGGCTTCTGGGTTGCCGAAGCTGCCGTGCTGCTCCTGGTGCGCAATGCCAGCGTCAACGCGTGGCAGGTGTTGTCGATCTGCGCGTATCCCGTCATCGAGGTAATGTTCAGCATGTATCGCCGTCGCATCATTCAACAAGTCAGCCCCGGTGCACCCGACCGCCTGCACCTGCATACGCTGGTGTACCGCCGCGTGGTGCGGAAACTCATCAAAGTGGAACCGCCGCAAGCGTGGTTGCGCAATGCCACCACAGCCGGCGTCATCGTTCCGTGGGTCGCCGTGATGGCGTTGATCAGCGTCCTGGTGGGTCAATCGATGCTGGCGTGCATGGCGCTGGTCATCTTCCAGGTGGTCTTCTACGTTGGGGTCTACCGCCGTTTGGTGAGGGGCCGATGGACGCGCTCTGCCGCTACCGATGAAGTCGTCGCGTTCGAACCTCTTTGAGTCCGTCAGCACGTCGCATTCCACCAGCAATCTGCCGCAAACAGCCGGCAAGATTGCATCTCAATTCAGCTTGATAAAAGGCACCTCTGCATTGCCGGGTTATTTTGGGCCATTAACGTAGAGCGGTTCGATAATTGCAATGCGATATCGTCGCGAATGTGCACTATTTGTCATTTAGATATTTCTACCAATCAATGATCTGCGGTAACATAGCGGACTACGAATCCACGCGTCTTGCGATCTACTCTTCTCACAGTCGGTTTAATGTCAAAACTCAACATTTGTCTCATCGCCGTTGCTCTGGCTTCCGCTCCTATGGCCGTTACGGCGCAGCAGCCTGTGCAATCAGGCCAACCGCAGAGTGATTTGTTTGGACAGGAGCCGTCTGCTGCCAGTGATGTCGCTGCCGCTGCCGCTGCCACGCCCAGGCGAGTAAATATTACCAATCGACAAGGAAGTGAAGCTGATCGCGTCATGGAGAATGACGCGAACGAGGTAACGCGTCAAAGTGATGTAAATGGCAGGACGCGTCAAAGTGATGTAAGCGGCAGGACGCGTCAAAGTGACGTCAATGGACTGGATCGCCAGCGTTCCGCAAATAATGCTGCTCGCGTAACCAGGCCGCAGACATTACAAAGTGAATTCCAGAAGTTTGTTGAGGATAGTACAGGCGTTGCCTTGCCAATTTTTGGCGCTGAATTCTTTGCCAATGCACCATCGACTTTCTCTCCTGTTGCAAATGCACCAGTCGTCGCCGATTATGCCCTGGGTCCTGGCGATGAACTCATGATTCGAGGCTGGGGCAGTATCGATATCGATTACCGCGCCACGATCGACCGCAACGGTTTGATTTCGATTCCAACCGTCGGTTCCGTTCCTCTCGCAGGCGTGCGCGCAGGCGATGCAGAAAGTGTGATCCGAAATGCGGTTGCACGGCTGTACAAAGGCGTCACAGTGAACGTCAATTTCGGCCGCTTGCGCTCGATCACCGTGTATGTCGTTGGCCAGGCCAGCCGTCCGGGTACCTATAACGTATCGAGCCTGTCGACGCTCGTCACTGCACTGTTCGCCAGCGGCGGCCCGAACGCGAACGGCAGCATGCGGCATGTACAAATCAAGCGCGGGGGCCGTGTGGCAGCCGAGCTGGACCTGTACTCGTTCATCGGCAAGGGCGACAAGTCAACCGATATGAAGCTGCAGGACGGCGACACGATTTTCATTCCCAGCGCCACCGGACGCGTGGCGCTGGTCGGCAAGGTAAATTCTCCTGCCATTTACGAACTGAAAACCGCTGGCGATACAGTCGAATCTTTGCTTGACTATGCTGGCGGCATGCCGGTTGTGGCTGATCCGCGCCGGGCTTTCCTCGAGCGCATCGATGCCAGCCGCAACCAGCCGCGCAGTGTTGAACAGTTTGCGCTCGACAGCGAGGGCCTCAGGCGCACACTCAAGAACGGCGACGTCCTGAATATCACGTCGATTACGCCGGAGTTTTCGAATGCCGTGGTATTGCGCGGTAATGTCGATCAGACCGTACGTTCACCTTTCAAGCCTGGCATGCGGATCAGCGACCTGATTCCAAGCCGCCAGTACCTCAACACACGCAGTTCGCTGAAGCGTCAAAACGGTGTTGTAAATACTGATGACGAGCGCCAAACCAATGAGACCACAGACAACCTTGCCTCGCGCATCGGCGGTCTGACTGATGAAATCAACTGGGATTACGCAGTCGTCGAGCGAATTAATCGTAACGACCTGAGCGTCAGCCTGGTGCCGTTTAATCTTGGCAAAGTCTTCACCAATCCTTCCGGTCCTGACAATGTTCAGTTGCAGCCTGGTGATACTGTCACCGTTTTTTCGCAACTGGATGTGGCCGTGCCAATGGACAAGCGCCGTGTGTTCGTCCGTGTCGAGGGTGAAGTTGCCGTGCCTGGCGTGTATCAGATGACGGCCGGTGAAACCTTGCAGACGTTGCTGGCGAAAGCAGGCGGTCCGACTAGTAACGCCTATTTGTTCGGTACCGAATTTTACCGTGAGCAGGTACGTCGTCAACAAGCCGCGAATCTTGAAAAAGTTGCTTCTCGGCTTGAGTCACAGGCCCAGAACGAACAGTCCCGCACGCTGGCAAACGTCCGCAGTACGCAGGATGCGACCGTGCTTGAAGCGCGTCGTCAGGCCGCGGTAGCCGCCGCCACGATGGCCGTGGCGCGCGTGCGGCAACTTAAGCCAACTGGCCGCATTGCTTTCGGCCTGGATAAAGATGAGAAATCCTTCTCTCGCCTGCCACTGTTGAAGCTGGAAAACGGCGATCGCCTGGTGATTCCGGCACAACCGGCATTCGTGAATATTTTCGGGGCGGTGAATGCCGAGTCCTCGCCTTTGTGGCGCCCGAATGGGCGCGTCAAGGACTACCTGAAGCAGGCTGGGATGACAACGGATGCGGATGAGGAGAATGTGTTCATGTTGCGCGCCGATGGCAGCGTGGTCTCGCGCGACACCGGATCGTGGTTGTCCGGGGGCTTTGGTGGCACCGTCGTCATGCCAGGCGACAGTATCGTAGTGCCGGAGCGCCTCGACAAAGAGACCTCGTGGACGAAGTTCATGGCAGGAACACGCGAATGGGCACAGATTTTGGCCAACTTCGGCCTGGGAGCTGCGGCAATCTCAACGTTGAAAGACTAACCGCGCACGCTCCACAGGCCTCGAACAGCCGACCCGCGCGCAGGATAAAAGAACGCTTCTTAAAATGGTGCATGAGTATGAATGATGGACAAGTAGTAGCGCCGGAACTGGATCGTCAGACTGCCGACGAGTTCGATTTGATCGACGTGATGATTGCCCTTGCCCGTAGGAAAACGTTGATTATCGGCTTCCCGGTCAGCGTAGCAATCATGGTTTCTTTGATTAGCCTGGTCCTGCCAAATATTTATCAGTCCAGCGCTAAACTCCTCCCGCCCCAGCAGTCGCAAGGTGGGGCTGCGGCACTGTTATCTCAGTTTGGCGGCATCGCCGGTGCAGCGGCAGGCGCTGCAGGATTGAAAGCGCCGAACGACCTGTATATCGGCATGCTGCGCAGCCGGACGGTTGCCGATCGACTGGTGGCACAGTTCGATCTTAAAAAAGTGTATGAGGTCGATACTTTCGAAAAAGCGCGCCGGAAGCTGGAAACGCAAACCGATATCGTTTCCGGCAAGGATGGCCTGATCACGATCTCGGTGGAGGATAAGGACCAAAAGCGCGTGGCAAAGATCGCCAATGCGTATGTGCAAGAGTTGATCAAACTGACGCGCGTCCTCGCTGTGACCGAGTCGTCTCAGCGCCGGCTATTCTTCGAAGGCCAGCTTGAATCGGCCAAGAACAACCTGGCGGCGGTAGAGGTCAAGCTGAAAGGCACGCTCGATTCGACCGGCCTGGTAAGTGTAGATGGCGACAGCCGCGCTATTGTCGAAAACATGGGGCGCCTGCGTGGTCAACTGTCGGCAAAAGAAATTCAGCTGAGCGCGATGAACGCTTTTGTAACGACCAGCAATCCTGAATACAAACGGGTGCAGGAAGAGCTCACGAGCCTGCGCGCGGAACTGTCCCGCCTCGAAAACGGCCGTCCGGCACGTCCGGCTGCGACCGTTACCGAAAGCGGCAAACAGGAGGGCCTTGAGAGTGTGCGCCTCCTGCGCGACCTGAAGTATTACCAGATGCTTTACGAACTGCTGGCGAAACAGTTTGAGGCGGCACGTTTGGAAGAGGCAAAAGATCCTGCGGTCGTGCAGGTACTCGACGCAGCAATCGACCCGGAACGCAAGATCAAGCCGAATCGTTCGATCCTCGTCCTGGTGTCGACAGTAGTGGCTTTCCTGCTGGCTGTGTTCTGGGCCTTGGTCTCCGAGGTTAAAACGCGTGCCATGCTGTTGCCAAAAAACCGCGAGCGCATTGCACAATTGAAGACCAGCCTGAAATTTCGGAAGGCGTGATATTGCCCCGCAATTTGGACGGCGTATCACTGAACGGGGACCAGATCCATTCCGTCTCCGCTCGGCGCGACATCATGCCTAAAAAATCGATATGACAACTATTACAATTTCCAGCGGCCGCACATTCAAAAGCGAACCAGGCGAAATCCTGCTCGATGCCGCGAGCCGCGGCGGCGTCACCATCGGCTACAGCTGCCGGACCGGTCGCTGCAGCAGCTGTAAATCCAAGGTTATTAGTGGCAGCACTGCGCGCCTGCAGGATGAGCTCGGGCTGAATGCCGAAGAAAAATCAGCTGGCTGGATACTCAGTTGCGTCCGCACCGCAGAGTCGGATCTCGCGCTCGAAGTCGATGATCTGAGTGAACTTGCCTTGCCTGAGGTGAAGACGGCTCCCTGTCGGATCCAGGCGCTGGAAAGAGTTGCGCCAGACGTGATGAGGGTGACATTGCGCCTGCCGCCTGCAAACAGTTTCCCGTTCTACCCAGGCCAGTACATCGACGTACTGGGAGCGGGTGGCGTACGGCGCAGCTACTCGCTGGCGAATGCGCCGGCGGCCGACAAACTACTGGAATTGCACGTCCGCGCGGTGCCGGGCGGCGCCATGAGCGAATATTGGTTCGGTGCAGCGGAGGTAAATGATCTGCTGCGCCTGAACGGCCCGCTGGGGACCTTTTTTCTGCGTGGCTGCGCTGGTATGGATGTTATTTTCCTGGCCACCGGCACCGGCATCGCGCCGGTCAAGGCAATGCTTGAAGGTATTGACCGGTTGCCAGCTGAAGAGCGCCCACGCTCGGTAAAAGTGTACTGGGGCGGTCGGACGCTTGCCGATCATTATCTGGACGTTGCCAGCATGCCAAATGCAGACCGCTATATTCCCGTGTTGTCTCGTGCAGCGGACGACTGGCTTGGCGCGCGTGGGCATGTCCAGGAAGTGCTGATGGCCGACGTAGCAGATTTTTCAAATGCGTTGGTCTACGCCTGTGGCTCGGACCTGATGATTCACAGCGCGCGTAGCGCGCTGATCGGGGCAGGTTTGCCGCCACGACGTTTTTTCTCCGACGCGTTCGTCTCCTCCGCTAGTGTTGCAACTTGAAATTGACGAAAGAAATTTAATGAAAGCAGTCATTCTCGCCGGTGGACTCGGCACGCGCCTGAGCGAAGAAACCTCGACCCGGCCGAAGCCGATGGTCGAGATCGGCGGAAAGCCGATCCTGTGGCACATCATGAAAATGTATTCCCATCATGGCATTCATGATTTCATTATCTGCTGCGGCTACAAGGGATATGTCATCAAGGAGTATTTCGCCAACTATTTCCTGCACATGTCGGATGTGACCTTCGACATGAAGTCGAACAAAATGCACGTACACGAAAAGCGCGCCGAAGCGTGGACGGTGACGCTGGTCGACACCGGCGACGATTCGATGACAGGTGGCCGCCTCAAGCGCGTGCAAGAACATATCAAGGATGAAGAGGCATTTTGCTTCACCTACGGCGACGGCGTGGGCGATATGGACATCGGCGCTGCCATCGCGTTCCACCGCGAACATGGCAAGGCCGCTACATTGACTGCGACGTTCCCCCCGGGCCGGTTTGGCGCGTTGGACATCGACAATCGCCAGGTCATGAATTTCAAGGAAAAGCCGAAGGGTGACGGCGCCATGATCAATGGCGGATTTTTCGTGTTGTCACCCAGTGTACTGTCGCTGATCGATGGCGACGACAGCATCTGGGAGCAGGCCCCCCTGATGAAACTGGCCGAAGACGGCGAGTTGATGGCCTTCGAACACCAGGGGTTCTGGCAACCGATGGACACGTTGCGCGACAAGCACCACCTCGAAGAGTTGTGGGCGAGCGGTAAAGCTCCATGGAAAAAATGGAGTGCCGAATGAGCGTCGATGCCGCGTTCTGGCAGGGCAAGCGCGTGCTTCTGACGGGCCACACCGGTTTCAAGGGCAGTTGGCTGAGCCTGTGGCTGCAATCGATGGGAGCCGAACTGGGCGGCCTGGCGCTGCCCGCGCCAACCGACCCCAACCTGTTCACGATTGCCGGTGTCGAACAGGGCATGGCAGCACACATGACGGGCGACATCCGCGACTATCAAACCGTGCACGACGCGATTGTCGGCTTTGCGCCGGAAATCGTTATCCACATGGCGGCCCAGCCGCTGGTCCGGCTGTCGTACAGCGAACCGGTCGCTACCTACGCCACCAACGTGATGGGTACCGTGCACGTGCTGGAAGCCGCGCGCCAAGCTGGTACGGTGCGTGCTATCGTGAATGTTACTACCGATAAATGCTACGAAAACAAGGAATGGGTGTGGGGCTACCGTGAAGACGAGCCTATGGGCGGCTATGATCCTTACAGCAACAGCAAAGGCTGTTCCGAACTGGTCACCAGTGCCTATCGCCAGTCTTTCTTTCAGAATAGCGCCATCGCCCTTGCGTCGGCGCGTGCCGGCAATGTGATCGGTGGCGGCGACTGGGCCCTGGACCGCCTTGTGCCGGATATCCTGCGCGCCTTCGAGAAGGATCAACCAGTCACCATTCGCAATCCCCATTCCACCCGGCCCTGGCAACACGTGCTGGAACCCCTGTCCGGCTACCTGATACTTGCCGAAAAGTTGTACAACGACGGCCAGGCGTTTGCCGAGGGCTGGAACTTCGGTCCGCAGGACGCTGACGCCAGACCGGTCGGGTGGATCGTTGACCAGTTGGCTAAAGAATGGGGCATGCAGCAGGCGGCCAATATTGATACCGGCGCCGCCGTGCATGAAGCAAATTACCTCAAGCTCGACATTTCCAAAGCACGCGCCCGCCTGCAGTGGGAACCACGCTGGAATCTGGGCCAGGCGCTGGGACGCATCGTCTCCTGGCACAAGGCCTGGCTGGCTGGCGCGGACATGCACCAATTGTGCCTCGAGCAGATTCAACTCTATAACCGCTTAAAAGAAGAAGCTTAATTACATCATGACTACATCGCCTACCACTAAAACCCCGGATTCGATCCGCAAAGAAATCGCTGCACTGGTTGAACAATTTGCAGAAATTGTGTACGCACCAAAGCCATTCGTGCCGGGCGAGACACCAGTACAGGTCTCCGGCAAGGTGATCGGTGCCGGCGAACTGAAAAACATGGTTGAGGCGAGCCTGGACGGCTGGCTGACCACCGGCCGCTTCAACGCCGAGTTTGAGACCCGGCTGGCGGCCTACCTGGGCGTGCAGCACCTGATCACCGTGAACTCGGGATCGTCGGCCAATCTGGTCGCGTTTTCCACGCTGACGTCGCCGCGCCTGGGCGATCGCGCCATCAAGGCCGGCGATGAAGTCATTGGCGTGGCGGCGGGCTTCCCGACCACCGTCAACCCGATCCTCCAATTTGGCGCTGTGCCCGTCTTCGTGGACGTTGACCTTGCCACGCACAACATCGATGCCTCGAAAATCGAAGCGGCCATTTCGCCAAAAACCAAGGCGATCATGCTGGCTCACTCGCTTGGCAATCCTTTCAACCTGGATGTGGTTGTCGCGCTGTGCAAAAAGTATAACTTGTGGCTGGTCGAAGATTGCTGCGACGCGCTCGGCGCCACGTACAAAGGCCAGCTGGTCGGCACCTTTGGCGACATCAGCACCCTCAGCTTCTATCCGGCGCACCACATCACGATGGGCGAGGGCGGTGCCGTGTTCACCAACAATGCCGAGCTGAAGCTGATCGCCGAATCTTTCCGTGACTGGGGCCGCGATTGCTACTGCCCACCGGGCAAGGACAATACCTGCAACAAGCGCTTCTGCTGGAAGCTGGGTAACCTGCCGGAAGGCTATGACCACAAGTACACCTACAGCCACTTGGGATACAACCTCAAAATTACCGACATGCAGGCTGCTTGCGCGCTGGCCCAACTCGACCGCCTCGACGATTTCATCGCTGCGCGCAAGGCTAACTTCACTTACCTGAAAGCACGCCTGCAGAACTGCGCAGAATTCCTGCATCTGCCGGAAGCGACACCCGATGCGGAGCCGTCGTGGTTCGGCTTCCCGGTTGTGCTGAAGGAAAGTTCCGGCGTCAAGCGCGTCGATCTGCTCAATTACCTGGACCAGAACAAGATTGCCACGCGCTTGCTGTTTGCCGGCAACCTGACGCGCCAGCCGTACATGATCGGCCAGAACTTCCGCGTCAGCGGCGAATTGACTAACACCGACGTCGTCATGAACCAGACCTTCTGGCTGGGCGTGTTTCCGGGCCTCACCACCGAGCATCTCGACTACATCGTGGAAAAGCTGGAAGAGTTCTTCGGCGTAAGCTTTTGATGTTCGTACAGACGCCTTCGTCGATCGACGGCTGCTGTGAAGTCCAGCCGCGTGTGCTGGAAGACGCGCGCGGCCGCTTCGTTAAAGTGTTCCATGAAGAGGCGTTTCATGCGCTGGGCCTGGAGACACATTTTGTTGAGGAGTATTACTCGGTATCGAAGCGCGGTGTTGTGCGAGGCATGCACTTCCAGCTGCCGCCGGCCGATCATGCCAAGCTCGTCTACTGTGTTCAGGGTGACGTATTTGATGTCGTTCTGGATCTGCGGGTAGGTTCGCCGACCTATGGCCAGACCGCATCGTTTCGCCTCAGCGCGGAGCAGGGGAACTATGTATACATCCCACGTGGCATGGCCCATGGTTTCTGCGTCACCAGCACAACGGCGACCTTGGTCTACAAGGTGACGTCGGTCTACACACCCGCAAGTGACACCGGTATTCGCTGGGATTCGATTGGCGTCGACTGGCCCACCGATTCGCCACTTGTGTCTGACCGTGACGCCGGCCTTGCCAGCTTCTCAGATTTTGTGAGTCCATTCGTCTATGCTTGAAATTACCAATACCGCACGCCGTGCCTTGGTCACTGGCGCTACTGGCTACATCGGCTCGCAGCTGGTGCAGCGTCTGGTACGCGATGGCTGGGAGGTAAGCATCGTCGCGCGTCAAGGTTCCTCGCTTGCGGTTCTCAATTCTGTCCTGCCCGTCACTTCGGTGCAACGCCATGACGGTTCAACGGGCAGCATGATCGCCGCCGTGGCAGCAGCACGGCCCGACATCGTGTTCCATTTGGCTTCGCATTTCCTGGCGCAGCATAAGAGTGAAGATGTGGTAGCGCTGGTCAGCAGCAACGTGCTGTTTTCGACGCAGTTGGCGGAAGCGATGGCCGCCAATGGCGTGCGTTACCTGGTCAATACCGGCACTTCATGGCAGCATTACGAGAACGCCGACTACAACCCGGTCAACCTTTACGCTGCGACAAAGCAGGCTTTCGAGAACATCCTCGCCTATTACGTCGAGGCAGGTCTGCTGAAAGCCACCACATTGGCTTTGTTTGATACTTACGGACCGAACGACCCGCGCAAGAAACTGGTGACGCTGCTGCGCAACACGGCCACTTCTGGGGAAGCATTGCACATGTCGCCGGGCGACCAGGTCATCGACCTGGTCCACATCGACGACGTACTCGACGCATTTGTACTTGCTGCCGACCAAATCGGTGCGCAGGCCACGCCTGCTGCCCATTACGGCATATCATCAGGCGAAACGCTGAGCCTGCGCCAATTCGTGGCGCTGTTCGAAAAAGTGACAGGCAAGCCGGTGCCAATCGTATGGGGCGGCCGTCCCTACCGCGAACGTGAAGTCATGGTGCCATGGCAAGCACCGGCGTTGGCTGGTTGGACGCCCCGTATCCGGCTTGAGGATGGCCTGCGCGCTGTCGAAGGCAGCTGATGTCCATCAATCGCAAGATTACACACGGGATCCTGAGCGGCTCCGTGCTGACAGTGGTATCGATTGCGATTGCGCTGCTCCAATATCGCTTCATCTTCCAGTACCTGCCGAAGGAACTGACCGGGGTTTGGTTCCTGTTCATTACCTTTAGCGGCTACGCGACGTTCTTCGACCTGGGGCTCGGCCCTACTCTGGCGCGCGAGATGAGTTTCATCATTGGCGACGCTAGACTCGATGCGGCCCAGCGCGCGCAAAAAACTGCAAACTTGCTTGCCACGTGCCGGCGTATTTATTATCTCCTCTCAGTTTTTGTACTGGCCTTGGCCTTGGTGGCTGGCACCATGTACCTTTTGTCCGTTACGCCTTCGCAAAACCGGCAGGAGGTACAGACAGCCTGGACTATTTTCGCCTTTGGCGCCGCCCTGAACATTCTGGGCGCGATGAGCTTTGCAGAATTGTATGGTCGCGGCAATGTTGCAACCGAACGGCTGACGCGCGCCGTGGCCCAGTTGATCGGCTTCGCGCTGGCTGTCGGTGCCCTCGTTGCCGGCTTCGGTCTGGTCGGCATGGCCTGTGCGTGGGTTGCCCAATGCGCGCTGGCACGTATCGGCGCCACGTACAAGCTCGCCAGCCTCAGGGCAGAGCGTGCCATTGACGGGCATTACCAGGCCTCCGTGGCAAAGAGTATCGCCATGCCAAGCCTGAAATGGGCAGGCACGGCACTGGGCGGCGTGCTGATTTTGCAAACCGACAATGTGATCATCGCGTCGGCGTTGGGACCGGCCATGATCGCGCATTACGAACCGGTTGCCAAAATTATCGCCGTGTTGATGACCTTCTCGATGCTGATCGTTACCAGTTCAACGCCGTTTCTTTCGCAGAGCTACGCTGCTGGCGACCATGCCGCGCTGAACACCCATGTCTACCGAAACGTGCGTTTCAGCATGGGCGCGATGATCGTACTGGTCAGCTTCCTATGTTTTTACGGCGACCGCATCATTGGCGTCTGGCTGAGCCCGGCTGCGTTCCCGGGCTTTCCCATCATCTGGATTTTTTCAGTGATGATCCTGCTGGAGTGCCACCACGTTAATCTGGCCAGCGCAGCCATGTCCACAGGCAAGCAGTTTTTCATGGCCGTGGCGTTAATTGCAGGCGTTCTGAATATTGTTATTACGTGGCAGCTGGCTAAGGCTTTCGGCCTCGTTGGCGTGGCTGCTGGAACGATGATTGCCCAGATGCTGACCAATAACTGGTACGTTCCGTATAAGTCACTCAAAGTACTTGGCATACCATTTAAAGAGTACGCGCGCCGTACCATCGTGCCACTTGCGGGCTTGCTGCTGCTGGCATTGGCAGTCAACGCCGTGCTCAGTGCGCAGTTCCAGAGGGTAAATGCGCTGCTGGCGATTGTCGCCGGTTTCACTGTGTCACTGCTCGCCTGCGGTGCCTGGTTCGGCGCGTTTGTCCTGACCCGCGGCGAGCGGGGTGTGCTCACCGCCCGCTTCGTTAACATCGCTGCCCCACAAGATAGGACCGAGTCACTGTGAACGTCGAACCAAGTACCAAAGTCACCATCGCGATTCCGACATTTAACCGCGCCCGCTACCTTAAAGAAGCCATTGACAGTGCGCTTTCACAGACTTGGCCGCACATCGAGGTGCTGATCTCCGACAATGCTTCGACAGACTCCACACGGGCTTACCTCGCCACACTGGACGATCCGCGTATCCGGGTCATTTTGCAGGCTGAAAATATTGGCATGATGGCCAACTGGAATGCTTGCCTTGCCGCAGCCACTGGCAAGTATTTTCTGATGCTGTCGGACGACGACCTGATCGAACCGACTGCGGTGGCTGAACTGCTGGGCCGTTTCGAAGAATCGGCTCGCTATGGCATGACCGGCACGGCGGAGGAAATAGGCATGGTGTATTGCCACGCCAGGATTATCGACGAACGGGGCGAGCAGACCGCGCTGGCCAAGGGCGCTCCGGCTTGGGAACCGGCTGCCGCGGCGATCGACGCATTTTTTGCCTGCAATCGTCACACTTTTCCGTGCACCATCCTGCTACGGACGGCGGACGCAGCCAGCCTGGGCGGCTACGATGCGCCAGCTTATCCCCTTATCGCCGACGCGCAGATGTGGATGAAGGTGGCGCTCAAGCGTGGCATGGTCGGACATATCGGTGCCACCCTAAGCAGTTATCGCCAGCACCGCGTCAGCACCACCAAAACCGTACGCATCCAGGCATGGATGGACGACAATGTCGCGCTGGCAGCATTTTGCGCTGCCCAGCTGGAGCAGCGCGGCGATGCCCGGCTGGCAGCGGCGATCCTAAGCCAGGCTGACTGGTACAACGCCGTGGCCGCTGCTGCATTATTGGACGACAGCGCCGCGCCTGGAATCAGCCGCGCTTGGCAATACCTGAAATTAAGCCGCAATTTTCTGGCTGCCAGCACTGCGCGCGTGGTCGCCGTGTCTGCCGTAAAGTTGTTATTGTCGCGCAACCTGAAGTCCCGCATCAAGCGCACGCTGGGCGCGACACATACGGAGGCGCAATGACCACGGTTGATCAGGCAGCCGGCGCCGTCATCGTCACGTTCAATCCAGACGCCTCATTTTTTTCCCGGCTGGCCAATATCGCAGACCAAGCCAACGCCACGGTGGTGGTCGATAATGGATCTGAGCCGGCGTTCGCCGCGCAATTGGGCAAGGCGGCGCGTACCGATGCCCGCATCAACGTAATCGGTTTCGACGCGAACCGGGGCATTGCCGCCGCACTCAATGCTGGCCTGGATTATCTCGCCGAGGCAGGTTTTGCGTGGGCCTATACGTTCGATCACGACAGTTTGCCGATGGAAAACTTCTTCAATGCCATGGGACATGCCGTCGGCCTTTACGCCGACGCCGCGCTGCTTGCGCCCGAGTACATGGATGAAACCTCGCGCGTGAGTATCACGCCTACCGTCGGCAACGATGCGAACGCTGGCGTCGATATCTTCAGCACCATGACGTCTGGGAACCTGGTCCACTTGGCGACGTGGCGAACAGTGGGTAAATTTGATGAACGTTATTTTATCGACTATGTTGACCACGAATTTTGTCTGCGCCTGAAAGCGCGCGGGCATCGTATTGTGCAGGTGGCGGGCGCCGTGCTGGCCCACAACTTGGGGAACCGCAGTACTCATGGTATGACTGCACGCAAATTCTCGACGACCAATCATTCCGCCTTGCGCCGATATTACATCACGCGCAATCGCCTGCGGGTTTACGCAACCTATTTGCCAGTGTTCCCGCGCTGGGTACTGAACGACATGCGTTCGGCGATCAAGGAAACCGTCAAAATTGTTCTCTTCGAGCAGCAAAAAATGCGCAAGGTGCGGGCGATGGCGATGGGCGTGCGCGACGCCGTCACCGGACGCTGGCCTCGCTACAAAGACTAAGGATGGGCATGGATTCGGAAAAAGTAGTCATTGTCCTCTTGAACTACAACGGCTGGCGCGACACCCTTGAATGCCTGGAAAGCGTGCTTAAACTCGATTACCCGCACTTCCAGGTCGTGGTGGTCGACAACGACTCGAGCGACGGTTCGGTCGAGAAAATTAAGGCTTGGGCGGCCGGCACCCTGGCGGCCGACGTGCAGAATGACGGACTTTCCAGCATGAGCAAGCCGGCGCAACTTAAGCCGGTCCCACTGGAAGTATTGCGGGAAGCTGAGATGGATGGCGGAGGTGATGCCCGGCGCATTGTCCTGATCCGGTCGACCAGCAACGGCGGCTACGCAGCTGGCAATAATCACGGCATCCGCTTCGCTATGAACGATCCCGACTGCCGTTACGTGTGGTTGCTCAACAACGACACGGTGGTCCGCTCGGATGCGCTGGCGCACCTGGTTCTGCGCTTCCAGGCCGACCATGCTGTCGGAATCTGCGGCTCGGCCCTCGTGCATTATCACAATCCGTCCACGCTGCAAGCGCGCGGCGGCGCTCGCTTCAATCGCTGGACCGCCACCTCGCACCATATCGGCGAAGGGGCCGCATTTCCTGCCCAAGCCACTGCCGCGCCGGGGGAGGCGCTCGATTATGTGGTGGGAGCTTCGATGCTTGTCTCGCGCAGGTTTGTCGAGCAGGTTGGCCTTATGTATGAAGACTATTTTCTGTATTTTGAGGAGATTGACTGGGCTTGGCGCCGGGGCAGCTTCACGGTTGCCTATGCGCCGGGCAGCGTCGTTTATCACAAGGAAGGGGCCTCCACCGGGATGAACAGGAAGGCAGTCCAATACGGCAAGGGTGGCGACTTCTATCTACATCGCAATCGCCTCGTGTTTGCGCGGCGAAATTTTTTGATCGGCTTGCCTATCGTTGTTTTGCGGTTGCTCGTGGTCGCGGCAAAGTCCGTCCAGGCACGCCGCTGGGGCCGCGCGCGCATGTTCCTTACGCCGCGTTTTTGGTTCGGCTCGGGAAAAATCTAGGAACAATACGATGAGAATTCTTTACCTTGCGCCGCTTTTGCCCGCGCCCAGCGGCAGCGGTGGCAAACGCGCAATCTATAACCACCTGGAGGACATGCTAGGAGACGCCGCGCAAATCGATGCATTATTCGTCGATGTCGATGGCGTAGGTGGCCCGGGTCTCACTGAATTTGCCTCCTTGTCGGCCCGCGTCTTTGACCGGGCCATTCCCACTTTCGGTAGTGGCATCAAAGGAAAATTTCTGGCCATTGCCGCCTTGCTGGGCAGCTCATTGCCTCGTAGCTTGGCTGTCGTCGCGTCCAGGCAAGTACACAACATCGTTGTGAGCGCCATGCAAAACAAGATATACGACGCGGTGATCATCGACCACTTGAATGCTTACGGCATGATCAGCAAAGTGCGATTGGCGGTTCCAGTCATTTATGTCGCCCACAACGTGGAAAGCGAAATCCTCAAACATGGACTGGAGAAAATTCCGCCACGTTCTCCTTGGCGATGGTTCGCGCGACTCGATCTCGCGCGCATGCGCAGAGTCGAAAATGACTTGTTGGCAAAGGCAGCCAGAGTCGTCTTGATCGGCGCTGGCGATGCGGGCCACCCCGACATGGTGAAAGTGCAAGATAAGTTGCGGATCTGGCCGGAACTGCCAGCCCCGAAGTTACAGCGTTGGACGAATTCCGGTGGAAAAAATTTATTGTTTGTCGGCTCGGCAAAGTACTTCCCTAACAAGGACGCAATTGAATGGCTCATGGAGGATTTGGTTCCTGCATTGCTGCGACTCGACCCGGCCATAATGTTGCACATCGTTGGAAGCGATGCTGCGGACTTGGGAAATAGCCGTAATCCGACGGGCGTGACCTTCCACGGATTTGTCACAAACGAGCAACTGAACGACTTGCACGTGGCGGCAAACCTCTTTGTGTGCCCAGTCGTACTCGGGTCCGGAATCAAAATCAAGTTGCTGGAGGCGGCAGCGTACGGGGTACCCACGGCAGCGACCGACGAGTCCCTTGCCGGCATGAATTTCTTGAGCGATTTTTCACTCCGCATCAACCGCGCGGATGCTGACGCTGCAGCGCGCCAGATTGTCGCGCTCTTGGCAAATCCGGCGCAATTAAAGCAAATGAGTACGTCCGCCACCGAGGCCCTTGGCGATGAAATTTCTACCCGTATCTCGCTGCTCGACCATGCACGGGAAGTGATCGGTGCGTCATGAAGACGACAGTCCACGGTTATCAGAGAGGTAAATCATGGGCTTAGCCAAGTTTTTAAGCTATTCCCTTGGACTGTCTGCATTTCTCTTGAGCGTAGCCTTATTTCATATCGGTGGTAGCACTGGAATCCAGCTTTTTTGCTTGATCGGCATAGGCGTATTCCTGGCAATGAAAGGTTCAGCGCCTCCGCGGTTCTTGATCTGGTTTGCTGGTCTATGCATGTTGATTTTTGCGAGCTATTTGCTTCAATTGCAGAATGGCGGCGACGCCAGCGTACCCTTCAAAGGTCTGATCAGCTTTTCTCTGAATTTGATGGTGATATGGCTTGGTGCCAGCCTTGTCGCAGGCGGTGGCGGTAGGCACTGGCCGATTTATTTGCGTGGTTACATGATGGGTGCCATGCTGAGTAGCGTTCTTGCAATTGTCCAAGCTGTGACGTGGGGAGTCATGCAAATTCCCACCTCTGCAGTTTTCGGAATTCATAACAATCGCTCATTTACAGATATCACAACAGTAGCCTCTCCTTTCGAAGGGGCACGCGGTTTCGCAATGACTGCCGAGCCGTCATTACTGGCGCTGCTGCTATTGCCAGCAGCGATTTTGCTGTGGGTGCGTGGACGGTATCTGTCTTTTCTGCTGATTGCATGCGGGATGTACGCATCCCAGTCGCTGACTGCCGCTGTCTGTTTGACTGGATTTATTTTATGGCGTTTGATGTTTGGCCAGCGCGCGTCTGGCTGGGCGAAAAAAATCATCGGTGTTGGCATCGGCTTGACTGCAGTTGCTTTTATCGCGGCAGCATTGCTCGGAAATTTTGCAACCGATACAGCAAGCGCCGCCGGTACGCCCAGTGTGCAGGCACGCGTCTTCAATGCGGCCGCGGATCCGTCAACCCTTTCACGCCTCAATTCGGTCCTGAGCGGATTTTCGGCTGTCTTGGAACGCCCAGTTGTTGGATGGGGCATGCAGTCGGAAGGTTTGAAAAACTTTCTCCTTGCTAGGGCAACTATTCTGGAAGCGAACGATGCGATTAATTCGCTCGCATTGAGCCTAGCTGCCTGGTTTGGTATTCCGCTGACGCTTTATCTGTTGTACGTACCGGCGCGCTTCTGGTTACTGGCACGCGTGAACAGCGAAGTGAAAGTGTTCGTCATCGCTTCCATCATTCCCCCGATGCTGACGCTTAATTATTATTCCGTATATTCAGTTTGGCTGTGTATCGGCGTTGCCGGCGGCTGGGTATTCGCCACTGCTCGTAGCAAACATGACAAGGAAGAAAATGCGTATTGATGTTTGTCTCGCGTCGTATCGCGGAGAGCGATTTCTTCGAGAACAAATCGACAGCATCCTGATCCAGTTTTTATCAGGCGATCGCCTGATTATCGCGGATGACGGATCCAACGATGGTACCGTTCAGATTATTCGCAGCTATGGCGATAAAATTGTCTTCATGACGGGAGAACGGGTAGGCGGCGTGGTGGCGAATTTCGAGCGGGTACTTGCCGCGTCCGACGCCGATATTACGGTATTGGCGGACCAGGACGATGTGTGGCTGCCGGGTCGCCTGGATCGGATTCGTACAGCTCTGATGACGGCCGATCTGGTATTGATGAATGGCGATATCGTCGATGAAAACCTGGCATCGCTGGGACGCACTATTTTCAGTTCCATCGGTGTGCACCATGGTTTCTTTGCAAATTTACAGAAAAATACCTTCGTCGGGTGTTGCATGGCTTTCCGACGCAATGTGCGCGAGCGTGTACTCCCCTTTCCTGCGGGCGTTCCATGGCATGACTGGTACATCGGACTGGTAGCTGAGCTGACTGGCAAAGTTGTACGGATCGAGCCAGTAACCATGCAGTATCGGCGCCATGGCGCAAACTTTTCCCCTACAGGCGAAAAGTCGACGAATTCCGTTCTGCGCAAGATCGTCATTCGGCTTGCTGTAACGCGTGCCGTGTTCACCGCCGTCGTATTGCGTCGACCAGTTAGATAAGCACTCCCGTTGGTGGCATTGATTTGCCGGCTCCGCCTTCATAACATTCTCCTAAAATCCCATGCTTCAACCGTCAACAATTGCATCCAACGTGCTGCCACGATTTCTAGTATTGCTTGCAACCTATAATGGTGCGCAATGGCTAGTTGAGCAGATTGACTCAATACTTGCCCAGCAGGAAGTACATGTTGACATTTACATCACGGACGACAATTCCACCGATACGACCCGGAACGTGATCGAAGCGACCTGGGGTTCGGATGCGCGCGTGCATCTGATGCCGAAAGGCCCTGCCACAGGTTCAGCCGGCGCCAACTTCCGGCGCATGCTTCGTTCTGCCGACCTGGACGGTTACGATTACATCTCCTTGGCCGACCAGGACGATATCTGGATATCTCAAAAACTGGCAACGGCTGCAGCGAAAATGCGCCAGCACGGCGCCGATGGCTATTCATGCGCAGTCAGTTCGTTCTGGCCCGATGGCCGTCAACGCGTGCTCGGACAGGTAGTTCGCACAACCGGTTGTGATTTCTTGTTCGAGGGCGCAGGGCAGGGCTGTACTTTTGTCCTGACCCACGCGTTGGCGGAGCGAGTCAAACGTTTCTGCATAGAATTTTACGCTGCGACGGAGGCCATGCACTACCACGATTGGCTCATTTACACGTTAGTGCGTGCATGGCATTTACGCTGGTATTTCGATCCGCAGGCGTGGTTGCGCTATCGCCAGCACGATGGAAATGAAATTGGTTCGCGCGGAGGCGTGAAGTCTATTACCAAACGATTGGAACTAATCAAAGGGGGCTGGTTCAAACGCCAGATCATTGCGTCGCTGGTGGTGTTTCGATTGGCAAACAATACGAATGCGCTGGTTAACCGTTTCGACGTGTTATTCCATTGTCGCCCAACCGCGTTGAGGCGCTTGCGACTCGCCATCTTCTTCATGCGCAATGGCCGGCGCCGGTTGGCGGATCGTGCGGTAATGGTGTTTTCCGCGATTGCTGGCTGGACCTGAGGTTACATTCGAGCCAGATCCGTGATGAAGTGGAATGAAAATCATAAGGTAGAGTTACACCTTGCATTGCACTTCTTCGAAAAGATTTCCGGTATCGATATAACAGGAGAATAAGAAAAATGTATGGGCGCAGGGAAGGGCTTCAAAGAGAAAATTCGTCTTCGAGCAACCAGTGTCTGATATAAAATCAACTGCGCGCAGTCCAACAATCGCGGACCGTAGCCTTTATCGACAGCCCAGCCCATATTGTATGCGAAATGTTTCGACGGATACATCTTCGGAGGAACGATGATGCTTTTCAATTCCATCCGGATATTGCAAAAAAGACATTTACTAATAAGCGCCTTCGCGCCGAAAAATCACACGTACTGTCCGAAACAGAATCACAATATCATTAAATAACGACCAGTTTTTAACGTACCAAGCATCCAGATAGACCCGGGTTTCATAGCTGACATCATTACGGCCGCTAATTTGCCACAGTCCTGTGATTCCAGGCTTCGCTTCCAGGTAATAATCGACCTGATTGCCGTAGCGTTCGAGTTCCGCCGTGACGACTGGACGCGGTCCAACCAGGCTCATATCGCCTACCAGTACATTCCAGACCTGCGGTAACTCATCCAGGCTGGTCTTGCGCAGGAAGTGCCCAATGGACGTGATACGCGGATCGTTTTTAAGCTTGAAATCACGAGCCCATTCTTCGCGTGCTTCCGCGCTGCTGGCTAACAAGTCGGCGAGCAATTTGTCCGAATCTGGCGACATCGTACGAAATTTATAGCATTTAAAAATTTTTCCCTCCTGCCCGACGCGCTTGTGCCCGTAAAAAATTGGCCATCCGGTGCCGAGTACCTTAAGGGCAATCGCTGCAAGAAATGGAAAGCCGATGACAAGAATGCCAACTGACATGAACAGGTCAAAGCAACGTTTCACAAACTGAGGCAGACGTCGTGCAAGATTATTGCGTACCGTCAGGAGTAACACTTCATGCGCAAAGAAATGACTTGCTTCCATTCCGTAAAGAGGTAATCCACGAAGCGACGGAACGACTTGCATGTGCTGACTGCGGCGGCCTAGCTGCAAAACCATTTCCTGGTAGGTATCGATACCTCCTTGTTCCAATGCAAGGACGATGTGGGGATTGCCAAGCTGCTCAAGAGTCGCTTCTGGATCTGCACCCAAAGAAATACATGGAACCGTCTTGCCAAAGCGGTCGACGATATTATGAATGAATCTTTCTTTGCCTAGTGGGATGAGGAATGCTGTGAGCGTAAATCCCATCAAGGTTTCATCCTCAAACGCCAGGGCTGTTTCCAATGCGTTTTCGCCCCATCCGACAATGACCATCGGGCGAAACCATCCGCCAAGCGCGACGAGGGTACGTTTCATGGCAAGTCGCGCGAGCACTATAAAAAATGGTGCAAGCGCCCAGTTGAGCAGCATTACTGCACGCGAAAAATGCCACTTTGTCAAATATAGTAACGCTGCGTCTATGATGGCAAGAATCGCGATAACGCTAAGAATATCTTTTAGTTCGTTGGCGAACGGTTTGCGCTTTGTGTAGTGCCCTTTTGCTCGAAAAATCGTCAGGGTAACAAAGATCAAAACCAGGTAAGCCTGCGGTCGTACTTGACCAATAGAGAATGAAAATGAGTTATCGCTATCGAAAGACGATCCGTTGGCGAGAGCTATACAGGTCACGGCTACACAGAAAGCCGCCAGCATTGCCAACACATCCGCGAACATCAATAGTTGCCGCTCGGTGTTACGACTTGTGTACCACGTGGATTTCGGTAAAACGATAGTTTCAATAGGTTTCATACTGGATAACTAATACAACATCAAGATTGAAAAATAAGCGCTACCACATGTTGAAGAGTGGACGGAGGGGGGCATGGAACATATTCAACGTGTCCGCAATGGTTGAAATGGAGAATTCAAATGCTGAGCGTTGATCTTGTCTGGCATCGTTGGCTGGTCGAACTGCCTGTAACGACAGCATGTAACATTCATTTAGTCTGAAAGGTGCTCGCCTTGCTAAAAAACCGGAAGGGGCACCATTATTGCATATCGTCAAGTTGAATGTGGCGAATAAGTTTGCATTCGCACCAAAAACCTACATTGGAAAGTGGTTTGAATTCTGTGGGCGACAGGCCTCAAAACAAGGGACTCGGTCCTCCTGTTCGTTAAGTTGGTCATTCGATAAGTTTTTGCGTCGTATGATGATGCCATGTCAACATTCAGCGTTTGTGCTTGGAATAACGAAATAATTGCTGATATACTAGTCGGCCGTATGCCGTATGCCGTATCGTTGCCAGAGTTTTGGCAGATTGCGTATTTACGGCCTCTTCACCACCGCCAGTCTGTCCTGCGATCACCGGTGGTTCTTAGTTCGTCTGCTTCGCGGTTATCCTGTTTGAATTCTTGATTGTGTATCTTTTGACGCCTTTGCGAATGTCGCTCAGTCATACCTGGCTGGGATGCTTTATTTTTGGTACAGCAAACGCATTTGCTGCGTCCCCGAACCTTCAAGGTCAATCCGGATACGTCAACATGCCAAACGCGCTTGTAGAACCGGATGGGTCTTTCAGTTTCGGCTACGCCTCTGATAATCCTTATGGAAACCTGTGGGCGACCGCTACGGTGTTGCCATTCCTTCAAGTGACTGGACGTTACGTTTCAGTGAGCAACATCGCCCCTTTCCGAAAGGGCATTGATGGCACTGGATACGGCAAGTACAAGGACAAGGTCGTCGACTTCAAGCTGCGTGCGGTAAAAGAGTCAACTTGGATTCCAGCAATCGCCATTGGAGCCACTGACCTTCAAGGTACTGAATTGTTCAAGGGTCAGTACGTCGTGGCGACGAAAACGTTTGGCAATGCCAAGAACTTCGAGGCCAGCATAGGTTATGGCTTCCAACGGCCAAGTGGGGTGTTTGCTGGCGCACGCTGGTACCCGCACGACCTGCCGGGCTGGGCGGTTGTGGCCGAGTATGACGCGAACGACTACAGCAAGGATTACCGTGCTGCCGAGACGGGTGCGAATACGCGTCGTGGTGGTCCGTCAGTGGGACTCGAGTATCGATGGGGATGGCTTGGCGCGCAGGTGGCGCGCAGCCGCGACCAGTTCAGCGCGAATGCTTACATCAGTATTCCATTTTCGCAGCGTGAATTCATTCCGAAAATTTTTGAGCCGGCTCCTTTTCAGTCGAAGGATGCGCCGGCGCCTGTTACTGCTGCTGAATGGCAGGCCAGTCCAGCGCACGGTGCCGCGCTGGTCCAGGCGCTGGTCAAGCAGGACTACAAAAATATTCGCGTCGAGCTCGACCGCGGCATCCTGAAGCTGACGCTGACGAATAACCGCATTTCGAACACGGGCAGGGCAGTGGGACGCGCAACGCGCACGGCGCTGGCGTTTGCCCCACAGGGTACACGCGGGATTCACGTTACTTATACAAGGCTCGAGCAGCCGATCGTTACTTACGAGTTTTTTGACCTGAAGCGTCTGACTGACTACTTTACTGGCCTGGTCGATCGCACCGCTTTTCTGCAGACGGTGCTGGTGCGCTATGCCACGCCAGCCGACCGAATTGGCGACGAGCAGGGCATGCTGGTTGCACTCAAAGAGGATGACGGATTAAGCGTGCAGACGGGGCGGGACGGCAATATCGTGCAGCTCAGTTCAGAAGACCGCGAATCAAATCGTTTCAAGGTTGTACCAAAATTCGGCTTCTTCTTCAACGATCCCAGCGGCGCGCTGCGGTACGAAGTAGCGGCGGCAGCCAATTACGACAAACGCCTGCGTGAAGGGTTGTATTTCAACGGCGCCTTGCGCGCCAGCATATTTGAAAATATTTCGGGCGTAACGCAGGAGTCGAACAGCCTGCTGCCGCACGTGCGCACCGACATTGCAGCCTACAAGCGCGGTGGTCGTTTCAAGTTGAACAAGGCAATGCTGAACCAGTATCTGCAGCCTGCCGAACGCGTTTATGCCCGCCTGTCTGGCGGTTTTTACGAAGAGATGTACCGGGGCGTCGGCGGCCAGATCCTGTACTTGCCGAAGGATAGCCGCTGGGCGACTGACCTGACCCTGGATGCTTTACAGCAGCGCGGCTACGAAGGCTGGTTCGGCAAACGGGATTACAAGACGGTCACCGCACTGGGTGCAATGCATTATCGTTTGCCATACGACGTCACCGTCACCGCGCGCGTTGGCCGCTTCCTTGCGCGTGATACAGGTACACGCCTCGAATTCAAACGCCGCTTCCAGTCGGGCATCGAGGTGGGCGCATGGTATTCGTATACAAACGGCAAGGACATAACCAGCCCTGGCTCCCTGGCCAATCCTTATCGTGACAAGGGTGTGTTCCTGTCGATTCCATTGAACAGCATGCTGCCGATGGATACGCAGGCCAATGCCGGCATCGCCATTTCGCCGTGGACGCGCGACGTCGGCCAGATGGTTGCTTCGCCCGGCGACCTTTACGATATGCTGGAGCAACCTTGGCGCGACCTGAACCAGGTCGATGGGCTGGGCAATTTTGCCGAACGTGCCGACGAGCAAAAGCTCGCTGCCGTAAATCCACCGGTGGCTGGCATGCCGAGCCCGTGGCCGGCATTCCGGATGCGTGTCGAGCAATCGGTGTCGTCGAGTCCGACACTGCCGCAATGGGCGCGTGGTACGGCGGTGGCTGGCGGCGCGGTATTGGCCAGTGCGCTGCTGGACAAGCCTGCCGACCGTTTCGTCAAGGACCATGCGGCATCCACTGTGCTGCACAAGTGGGGCAATGCCGGCAAGGTGATGCCGGTAGCACTGGTTGGCGCCGCCGGCGCGGCCATCGCATTTGGCGATGAGCGCCTGCAAAATATTGGCATCATTTCGCTGCAGGCGGTCGCTGCATCGGTCGCCGTGTCGGTAGGGACAAAGTACGTCGTTGGCCGTGCGCGTCCCGGTGAGGAGCTGGGGCCGTGGAGCCAGGTCGGCAGCCAGGGCAAGCGCTCGGATGCATCGTTCCCGTCCGGACACGCTGCTGTGGCGTTTGCCGCCGTGACGCCGTTTGCGCAGGAATACGATGCCCCGTGGCTGTACGGCGTGGCGGCACTCGGTGCGGCAGGCCGGGTGGCCAATCGGCAGCATTTTGTCTCGGACGTGGTGGCCGGTTCGGTCGTGGGCTACGTGATGGGAAGCTGGCTCTGGCAGTCGCAGCGCGACCAGAAGCGGTCCAGCTTTTCGATCATGCCAGGTCCGAAACAGATCAGCGTGGCCTGGCAAACGACGTACTGAATGCAGCGTGGCAAGCGCGCCATGCTGGCGTGATAATCAGTTGAAGAACGTCGCCACGACAAATGTGGCAAATACACAGACGGCGCTGACGCTGAGCATCAAGACTGCGCCGGCAGCGCAATCCTTGGCAAGCTTCACCGATGGATGCGGCGCCGCGTGCAGCAAGTCCAGTGCCGCTTCAAGCGCACTGTTGAACAGTTCCGCTGCCAGGACCATGCCGCAATTGACGAGCAGCAGCGCCCACCAGACCGGCTCCGGACGGCGCCACGCCAGTACGGCGATCACACAGGCTACGGCCAGGCATTGCGTGCGAAAGCTCGCCTCGCACTGCCACGCTGCGCGCACGCCGTGCACGGCAAAGCCCAGGCGCTTGTAAAAAGGCTGGTTTTTTTTCAAGATTTAAAGAGGAAAAAAAGGGCAGGATGCCTGCCCGTTCTGCGAACCCGAAAAGGATCGTAGCTGGCCGAATGAATTGGCCGGATCAAACAGGAGCGAATGCTCCCGCAAGATTAGTTGTGGTGCGTCGTGGTCGAGCTGCTGTCCGAAGCGGCAACTGCAACGGCAGCAACGGCTACGCCGATTGCGACCAGAGCGCCAGTGCTCAGGGCTGCGAAGCCGGTTGCGCCAGCTGCTGCGCCGGTAGCGGCTGCAGGAGCGGCAGCGGCAGGAGCGGTCGAACCAGCAGCAGCTGGAGCGGCTTCTTGTGCGAAGACAGGAGCCGAGATCATGCTCAGGATAGCAACGGTAGCGAAGAGTTTTTTCATTTTTTAATCCTTGTTATACGGAAGGGTGGATGCCTGCAAAAGACGCATTGCAAGTCGATTATAGCAACTAACGTTCACAAAACGTAAAAATGTGCTGACTTGCAACAACTTTTTGGCGGCCTTGACGCGTCTTCTGAAGGTGCAGAATAAAATGAGTCAATCGCGAATGCCCAGTAGGTGTGGATCCCGCAGGTCGAATACAAAATGCATGGTGATTGCCGCAGTTTTCTATATCAGATTTGCAACATTGAGTCTTTCCGTCTTACTCCAAATACGCTAGCATGCCGGGTGAGTCCGCGCGCGCGCAGCGCAGGACAAAAAAATGGCAGCGGATCGTCCTGTTTGTTTTATCAGCCATCGATATTGCCGGCTATTTTAAAAATGGCCGGCCCGCTGCATGCCGCATTATTGAGCGATACGTAATTGGAGATGGATATGATTTTGGTAACAGGCGGCGCGGGTTTTATCGGCGCAAATTTTGTTTTGGATTTTCTCGCCGGCTCCGATGAGACCGTCATCAACCTCGATAAACTGACCTACGCGGGCAACCTGGAAAACCTGGCGACCCTGCAGGGCAACGCCAGCCACATTTTCGTGCAGGGTGATATCGGCGACGCTGAACTGGTCAGCAAACTGCTGGCCGAGCACAAGCCGCGTGCAGTCATCAATTTTGCAGCAGAGAGCCACGTCGACCGCAGCATCATCGGTCCGGGCGAATTCATCCAGACCAATATTGTCGGCACCTTCCATCTGCTCGAATCCGTGCGCGCCTACTGGGGCGCCCTCGGCACCGAAGACAAGGCCGCGTTCCGCTTCCTGCATGTATCGACCGACGAAGTGTACGGTTCGCTCGACAAGGATGCGCCAGCCTTCACGGAAAACCATCGCTACGAGCCGAACAGCCCTTATTCTGCCAGCAAGGCTGCCAGCGACCACCTGGTGCGCGCCTACTATCACACGTATGGCTTGCCGGTCCTGACGACCAACTGCTCGAACAACTACGGTCCATATCACTTCCCGGAAAAACTGATCCCGCTGTGCATCCACAATGCGCTGGCCGGCAAACCGCTGCCGATCTACGGCGACGGCCAGCAGATCCGCGACTGGCTGTTCGTCAAGGATCACTGCGCCGCCATCCGTCGCGTGCTGGCCGATGGCCGCCTGGGCGAGGTCTATAACGTCGGTGGCTGGAACGAGAAAGCCAACCTCGATGTCGTGCATACGCTGTGCGCCATCCTCGACGACCTCAGTCCGCGCGCAGACGGTGTGTCGTACGCCACGCAGATCACGTTCGTCACGGACCGTGCCGGCCACGACCGCCGCTACGCGATCGATGCGGGCAAGCTGGAAGCGGAACTCGGCTGGAAGCCGCAAGAGACGTTTGAATCGGGCATCCGCAAGACGGTGCAGTGGTACCTCGACAATCAACCATGGGTGAAGAACGTGACATCCGGCGCGTATCGCGAGTGGTTGGGCACACAGTACGGCGCATGATGCCGAAGATCCTCATCACCGGTAAAAACGGGCAGGTCGGCTTCGAGTTGCAGCGGGCGCTGGCGCCCCTGGGCGAAATCATTGCGGTCGACCGCAGCGAATGCGACCTGGCCGACCTGGACGCGCTGCGTGCTTTCATTGCCCGCGTGCAGCCCGACGTGATCGTCAACCCGGCCGCTTACACGGCTGTGGACAAAGCCGAGTCGGACCGCGACAACGCGTTCCTGATCAACCGCGACGCCGTGCGCGTGCTGGGCGAGGAAGCGGCGCGCCTGAACGCACTGGTGATCCACTATTCGACCGATTACGTTTTCGACGGAACCAAGGCTGGCAGGTACACGGAAGAAGATTCTCCGGCGCCAAAAAGCGTCTACGGCGCCAGCAAGCTGGCGGGCGAACTGGCGCTGGCGCTGGCCAATCCGCGCCACCTCATTTTGCGCACCAGCTGGGTTGTCGGTGCGCATGGCGGCAATTTTGCCAAGACCATGCTGCGCCTGGCCGGCGAGCGCGAGCAGCTGTCCGTCGTGGGCGACCAGCATGGCGCGCCGACATCGGCTGCCTTGCTCGCCGACGTGACGGCCCACCTGGTGCGCGACTACCTGCACGTGCAGGAATCGCTGGCGTTCGGCACCTATCACGTCACCGGCGGCGGCGAAACCACCTGGTACGACTACGCAAAATTCGTCATTGCGGAAGCCATTGCGGCCGGCAAGCCGATGAAGGTTGTCCCCGATGCCGTATCGTCCCTGACGACAGCGGATTATCCGACCCCCGCGCAGCGCCCGGCCAATTCGCGCCTCGATACGACGTATTTCCAGTCGACATTCAATTTGCACTTGCCCCATTGGCAGCAGGGCGTGCGCCACGTGCTGCAACAAATTTTTTAAAGAGACCCCATGTCGACCAATCAACGCAAAGGCATCATCCTCGCCGGCGGCTCCGGCACCCGGCTGTATCCTGTCACCCAGGCCGTCAGCAAGCAGCTGATGCCCGTGTACGACAAGCCGATGGTGTATTACCCGCTGAGCACGCTGATGCTGAGCGGCATCCGCGATGTGCTCTTGATCAGCACGCCGCAAGACACCCCGCGCTTCGCCGACCTGCTGGGCGACGGCAGCCAGTGGGGCATGAACATCACCTACGCCGTCCAGCCGAGCCCGGACGGCCTGGCCCAAGCCTTTATCATCGGCAAGGATTTCGTCGATAACAAGCCCAGCGCGCTGGTCCTGGGCGACAACATTTTTTACGGCCATGACCTGGTCAAGCAACTGCGCAGCGCCAGCGACCGTACGTCCGGCGCCAGCGTGTTCGCGTATCACGTGCAGGATCCCGAGCGCTACGGCGTGGTGGATTTTGACGCAGACATGCGCGCCACCAGCATCGAAGAAAAACCGCCCGTGCCGAAGTCGAACTATGCCGTCACCGGCCTGTATTTCTATGATCAGCACGTGTGCGAAATCGCGTCGAGCATCAAGCCGTCGCCGCGTGGCGAGCTGGAAATTACCGACGTCAACCGGGCCTACCTGGAGCAGGGCAACCTGAACGTCGAAATCATGGGCCGCGGCTTTGCCTGGCTCGATACCGGTACCCACGACAGCCTGCTGGAAGCGTCGAGCTTTATCGCCACGCTGCAGCGGCGCCAGGGTCTGCAAGTGGCCTGTCCTGAAGAAATCGCCTATCACCAGGGCTGGATCGATGCTGTCGCCCTGCAAAAGCTGGCAGCGCCGCTGGCCAAGAATGGCTACGGCCAATACCTGTTGAACCTGTTGAAGTGAGTTAAGCAATGCCGTACACCGTTATTCCCACCGCCATTCCCGATGTTCTGGTCCTTGAACCAAAAGTGTTTGGCGACGCGCGCGGCTTTTTTTACGAAAGCTTCAACGCGCGCGATTTTGAAGAACTCACCGGCATCACCATGCCTTTCGTGCAGGACAACCACAGCAAGTCGGCCCGTGGCGTGCTGCGCGGCCTGCATTACCAGATCCAGCATCCGCAGGGCAAACTGGTGCGCGTCATCGACGGCGACGTGTTCGATGTTGCTGTCGACTTGCGCAAATCATCGCCGACGTTCGGCAAATGGGTGGGAGAGCGCCTCAGCGCGGACAACAACCGCCAGATGTGGATTCCGCCCGGCTTTGCCCACGGCTTTGTCGTGCTGAGCGAAACAGCGCAGTTCCTGTATAAAACCACCGATTACTGGTACCCCGCGCACGAACGCAGCCTGCTGTGGAACGATCCCGCCCTGGGCATCGACTGGCCGTTCGATTTTGAGCCGCAACTGGCGGCCAAGGATGCGGCAGCCAAAGTGCTGGCCGAAGCGGATTTGTTCGACTGAACATCCGCGCTAGACGATCATTGACAGTTTCGCATTGACGCAACTGCTTGTGAACAGTATGCAACAACAGGGTAGTGATTGAACTAGATCAACGTCCAGCCAGATGCCGGATGGGAGCATGTTTCCTCTATTAAAGCCTTAGCCGAAGGAGCGCTAATGGAGGAATTGCTTCCCTACTATGAGCGCGAAATTGGCATCTTCCGTGCCTATTCGCGCAAGTTCGCGCAACGGTATCCGAAGACGGCCGGCCAGCTTCTTATCGCTGGCGAACATTCCGAGGACCCTCACATCGAACGGCTGATCCAGTCGTTCGCCTTGTTGACCGCGCGCATCGCCAAACGGCTCGACAGCGACTATCCCCAGTTCACCGAGTCGATGCTGGAGAGCCTCTATCCGCATTACCTGCGGCCGCTCCCGTCGTATTCAGTCGTGCAGATGACCAGTCCGGGCCAGGAAAACGGGGATGCAGTGTCGGTCCTGCCTCGCGGCATTGTGCTGCAATCGGCGGCCATCAACGGTGTGGCTTGCCGGTTCAAGACAGTCTACGACGTCATCCTGGGGCCGTGGACCGTCACCACCTTGCGCTTCAGCGCGTTTCCCGACGAGCCGGCGCTCGATGGCCGCTTGCCACCGGAGGCGACGTCGGCAATCAAGCTGACGATCGGGCCTGGCGATCAACCGTCAAGCCTGCACGCCACACTGCCATCGCGCCTGCGCCTGTTCGTCAATGCCGAGCCGTCGCTGCGTGGCGCGTTGCTCGATACGTTGCTGATGCGGACCGCTGGCGTGTTTGTCCAGGCCGATGGTGCGGGTGCATGGACGCCGCTGGTATCGTCGCCGCTCAGCCTGGCGGGGCTGGAGGAAGACGATGCGATGCTACCGTTCAGCGCCCGGTCCAATTGCGCGTTCCGGCTGTTGACCGAATATTTTTCGTACCCGGAAAAATTCAATTTTCTCGACCTGGACCTGGCCGCCATCGCCGAGCGGCTTCCGGCCCGATGCCAGTACCTGACCTTGTATTTTGCGCTAACCGATGTGCCGGCCGATTCGAACGAGGCGCGCCTGCTGGCGTCGGTTTCGCCAAAAATCCTGCTGCCGGGATGCACTCCGGTCATCAACCTGTTCGACAAAGCCGGGGTGCCATTCCAGCAGACGCATACCGCTGCCGACCACGCGCTGCTGGCCGATGCCACCCAGGCGTCCGGCTATGAGATACATACGGTGAAAGCAGTGCGGCTGGTACGCGAGAGTGCCGGCGGCAACACCGTGACAGAATTTACGCCGCTCTACACAATTGGCCATGGCGCGGACGACATTGACGCTCGCGGGTCCTACTGGCTGACCCGGCGCGACGAACTGGTCGCAGCCATCAGCCCGGGGCATGAGGTCAGGCTGACACTGGTCGATCCGCATGCCAGGGCAGGCGGCGGGGTCGCCACGGTATCGACCGAGCTCAGCTGCACCAACCGCGACCTGCCGTCCCAATTGCAAATTGGCGCCGCCGGCGGCGACCTGCGTTCGGACGCCGTGCCCACCACGACCGTTGTGCGCCTGCTGCGCAAACCGACGCCGCCGTATCGCTTCGCCATTGGCAACGGCGCCCATTGGCGCCTGATTGCGCACCTGACGCTGAACCTGGCGACGTTGACCCGGGCCGGTGTCGGCGACTTGCAGAAGATGCTGTCCCTGTACGACTTGCCCCAGTCGGCTGTTTCTCGGCGCCAGATTCGCGGCATCGTTGCGATTGAGAGCGGCACGGTGCGTGCGTGGATGCCGACTGTGCCGACGGCTTCGTTGATGGTCGGGATCGGTATTCGCATGACGCTCGATGATCAGGCCTTTGCCGGCAGCGCCATGGTGATCTTTGCGCGCGTCATGGAGCGGTATTTCTCGCTCAATCGGCAACTCAATTGTTTCACGCAACTGGAAATCATCTCGGCCCAGAGCGGAAAGGAGATCCTGACATGCCAGCCACGCTGCAGCGAAGAACTGTTGTCCAGCATCTGATCGACGCGCCCTGGCAGTTCCAGTTTTTCCAGGCGGTGCGCCTCCTGGTGGCGTGGCTGGAGGAGCAGGGCGTTGCGCATGAACGGGCGCTGGTCGACCATGTCCTGTTTGAAAACGACCTGTCGTTCTCCTTCGCCCCGGCGCACATCGCGGCACTGGATGCCGGGCCGGGGCCGCTCGTGACGGAAGCCGGCCTTGCCCAGGCACTGGCGGATGACGACACGCTGCAGATTCGCATCACGCCGGCCTTCATGGGGTTTCTGGGCGCCGGCGGGACGCTGCCGCACCACTATACCGAGCGCATCGGCGCCCATCTGGCGGCGACAAAAGATGCCGCGCCACGTGCATTTTTCGACATGTTTTCAAACCGCGCAGTGGCGCAGTTTTATACAGCCTGGTGCAAGCATCGGGTTGAGCATGCAGGCGGCGCCGGCGTGGACCGCTTCCTGCCGCTGCTGCTCAGCGTGGCAGGTTTCCAGCTGGCCGCTGGCAACGCAGACGCGGCCACCATCGCTGATGAAACGATTGCCCAGTATGCCGGCGCGACGCTGCAGCGGCCGGTGCCGCCCGATGTGCTCGGCCGCATGCTGGCCGACTATTTTGGCGTGCCGGTGGCAATTGAAGAATCGGTCGGCGCCTGGATGGGACTGCATGAACAGGAACAGTGCGCCATCGGCATGAACAACGCTGTGTTGGGCTACAACACCTTGCTGGGCGACCGCAGCTGGCGCCCGGACCTGCATGCCCGGCTCCGGATCGGCCCTTTGAGCCGCGCGGCATTCGATCGCTTCCTGCCGCAGGGCGAATGCGCGCGCGCCCTCGAGCAACTGCTGCGCCTGTTTGGAAATCCGACGGTGTCGTACGAAGTGCAGCTGGTCCTCGAGGCTGCCGCGATCCAACCCATGTGCCTGTCCGGCGCCAACCCTTCGGCACGGCTCGGGCAAGACAGTTTCCTGGTGGTGGCCGAAGAGGTCAACGACCGCAGCGACATGTTCTACCGCATCAACCCGCTGGCCCCTTTGCCACCCCTGGCCGCGCGGACCGTCACTTCACGGAAGCCATCATGAACCATTTTCAGGCCGATATCGCAGCATTGCGCGCGTTTGCCGACGACCGGCAAACAACGCGCCTGCTGCGCCTGCGTTTCCCGCGTGGCGACGCACCGGCGGGCGTGTTCATGCTCGCCAATACCCTGGAGGCCGATGAAGGCCTGGGGCGTGATTTCGTCTTGACGGTGGGCGTGCTGTCTGACAGCGCCGCCATCCTGCATGACGATGTGCTGGGCAAAATGGTGTGTGTGGAGCTGGTGCGCGAAGACGCCACGCTGCGCTATTTCAATGGTTACGTCACCGGTTTCAGGTTGCTGCGCACCGACGGCGGTTTCGTGTTCTACGACATGACCGTCGAACCCTGGATGGCCTTCTTGCGGCTGCGTCACAACAACGCAGCGTTTCATGACCTGAACGGGATCGACATCACGGGAAGAATAGTCGAGCAGTATCTCAGGCACGACTGGCAGCACCGCCTGACGGGCCGCGATGCAGTGGTGACCTATACCTGCCAGTACGGTGAAAGCGACCATAATTTCCTGCACCGTCAATGGGAAGCGCGCGGCTGGTTCTATCGCTACGAACACCGCGCCGATGGGCACACGCTGGTCCTGGCCGACGACAGTACCTGCGCCGCCGCGCCCATCGCAGGTGCGCGCAGTGACATCCCCTGGCAGCATCACGCCGGGTCGACGGAGGACGATGGCATCCACCAGTGGCGCGCGGCGCAAAGCGTCTGTTCCGATAAAACGACCCTGGTGAGCTTCAATTTCAAACATCCGTTGCCGGTACGCGTCGAGCGGCACGGGGCCGCGGGCATCTCCAGCAGTACGCCGGCGGAGGTGTACGAGAACACAGGGATGTACGGCTTTCGCACATTCGACGACGGCGAGGCGCTGTCGCAACTACGGATGGAAGAGATCGAAGCGCGGCGGCGCGAATACACGGCAACCGGCAACGACCGCAGCGCGGAACCGGGGCGGTGGTTCACCTTGAGCGGTTACGCGGGCGCCGGTACGGTCGACCCGCAACAGAAATACCTGATCACTGCAGTACACCACCACGCCACGAACAATTACCAGGACGGCCGCAGCGCCGTGCCGCACTACGCAAACGACATCACCTGCATCGTGCAGACCATTCCGTGGCGACCGGGGCGAGGTTTTCACAGCGTCACGCCGAGGATCGATGGCGTCCAGACGGCGGTGGTGGTGGGCCCCCCTGGTGAGGAAATCCATACCGACGGCCACGGCCGCGTCAAAATCCAGTTCCACTGGGACCGCATCGGCAAGTTCAACGACCGCAGTTCGCCCTGGGTGCGCGTGGTGTCCAGCTGGGCCGGGCCGCAATTCGGCCACATCAGCTTGCCGCGGGTGGGCATGGAGGTGGCCGTCCAATTTCTCGACGGTGACGTCAACCGTCCCCTGGTGATCGGCTGCGTCTACAACGCCAATAACATGCCGCCGTGGGAGCTGCCTGCCAACAAGACCCAGAGCGGCATGCTGACGCGCTCGTCGAAAGAGGGTCGCAGTGCGCACGCAAATGCGCTGCGCTTCGAAGACAAGCGCGGTGTCGAGGAAGTGTGGCTGCATGCGGAAAAAGACCAGCGCATCGAGGTAGAGCATGACGAGTCGCACTGGGTTGGCAATGACCGGCGCAAGACGGTCGACCGTGATGAGGTAGTGGTGGTCAAGCATGACCAGAAAGTCACCGTCAACAACAACCGCACGGAGCGGGTCGATCACAACGAGACGGTGAGCATTGGCGACAACCGCGCAGTCGATATCGGCGGCCACAAGAAAGAGCACATTGCGCTGACCAAGGACGAGCGCATCGGTCTTGGAAAGACGTTGACGATCGGCGCGGTGTACCAGACGACGGTAGGCGGCGCGATGAACACCACAGTCGCCCTGGCGCAGTTCGAGGAGGTGGGCGCGTCCAAGACCGTGCTGGTGGGCGACACCAGCTCCCTCACCGCAGGCACCCAGCACACGATGACGGTCGGCTCGTCGAGCATCACAATCACTGACGGCCGGATCGAACTGGTGGCCGACGAAATCGTCATTCGCGGTCGTAAAAAAGTCCAGATTCACGGCGACGACATCGACAACAACCCCGGGTAATGCGCAACAGTCAACTCAGTTCCATCCACTCCTGGGGGTCATCTGATGTTTGCCGAATTTCCCATCCCGAACCTGGTCTTCGAGAACCGCACGCGCCTCGACGCGCTGCAGTTCGATGCAGTCGACCAGCACGATACGTCGTTTCATGTGATCGTCGCCAAGACGGCGTATTTGCTGGGGCCACGCGATGGCGCAGGAAACGCCGCGTTGACACCGGTTCCTGGCGCCAGGCTCAACGTCGAGGATCGGGCCTTCGACGATGCGCCTGACGCCAGCGTGCGCCAGGAAAGCGACTTCGCGCCGTACAAGCCCGCGTGCGACGTCATCGTCAATGCGATCGCCCATGCGCCAGGCGGGAAACCGGCGACCGCTTTCCAGGTAAGCCTGACGGTGCGCGGCGTCCAGGGCGCGCCGTTGATCGACAAGACGCTCGATATCAGCGGCGAACGCAGTTTCCAGAAAAAGACGGCGCTGTGGCGCATGGTGCAGTGGTCCGGCAAGGTGGCGTCGGCCGGACTGCTCCAACCGAATCCATGGCGGATCAGCGTTGCACAAGCGGCCACCAGTTTGCCGCTGCGGTATGCCTTCGCGACCGGCGGAGAATGCCGGCTCGATCCAGGCGATGTGTCCGGGGCCCCGGCAGCGCATGAATCCTCCGACGAAAATCCCTGCGGGCGCGGATTTACGCGGCGCTGGTACATGGGCGCCAAACCTGCGACGCAGTTTGCCGCACCCCGCATCCATGCCCCCGGCACGCCGTTGACCGCGCGTCAGTTCTGGCAGGCGGCGCATGGTGCGGCGCTGCCGGCGCCCGCAGGCATGGGCGTCGTGGGACGGGGCTGGCTGCCGCGCCGCGCGCTGGCCGGCACGTTCGACGACAAGACATCCTGGGGCGAGGATGATGTGCCGCGCCTGCCGATGGATTTCGATTTCGCTTACTACAACTGCGCGCCGCGCGACCAGCAATGCGCTTACCTCGGCGGGCAGGAAAGCGTGACGCTGCTGAACCTGTGCGGCCCGGACCACCCATCCGCCGCAGTCGATGCTAAAGGCAATACGGTGCTGCAGTTCACGCTGCCGCAGCAGGCCCTGTTCCTGCTCGCAGCGGACGGCAGCGACATGCTGCTGGTGGAACGCCTGGTCATCGATACCGTCACCATCGAGCCGGACGAGCACCGCGTCGACCTGGTCTGGCGCGCGCTGCTGCCGACCGACGCCGACTTGCGCGTGGCGCGCCTGATGCAGGTCACCGAAGCGCCTCAGATCGCGCGCGTGGACGAGATGCTGGAGATCCAGGCGGCACTCGGTCGCGGCGCAGCGGCCGGTACACCGGCGGAAAGCGCCGCGCAATGACCAACGAAACCGTCACCAAAGCCGGCCGCTTTTACTGTGTCAGCGTGACGCCGGACATCTGCAAAACGCCGGTCGGCGCCAGTACGCCGCCGTTACCGTACACGATCGTGGGCGAATTTGCGGATGCGGCCAACGCATCGCCCAACGTCAAATCCCATAGCGAGCCGGTGGTGCTGCATGGGCGCACCACCATTCCCACCGTGAAGGGGGACGCGCCGGGCAGCGCAGGGGGCGTCAAGAGCGGTACGGTGGGCAAGCAGGTCGACACCAAAGTATCCAGTCCCACCCACCACGCGAACGGCGCCAATCTCGTGCAGGTGGGGCGTGAAGTGTGGATGAACGCGCGCAACACGGTTGGCAAAATTTATGAGCGCGGCGGCGAGTCGGCCCGACCGCTGCTGGCGACATTGAACCAGGCTGTCGATGAGGGACTGGCAGACGCACGCGCGTCCCTCAAGTCGGCAGCGCAAACCTACCGGGACGAAGTCTCTGCAACCCTGCACGACACTGGCGACCGCTTGATGGACGTTGGCGGGAAAGTCGCACTTGGCGGTGCAGCCACCGCGGGAGCCGGCGTACTGGCCAGCGCGACAGGCGTGGGCCTCGTCGTGGGTGCGCCCATGGCGGCGGTCGGTTCGGCAGTCGCTGGCGTCGGCGGTACTGCTGCGATGAGTGGCGCTGTGGTGGGGACGACTGCGACAGTGCTGGACCAGGCCGCAGAATTCGCGTTGAGCGGGAAGACGCCGGATATGCTGGCCGCCGCGGTCTCTTCAGCGACAAATATGGCCGAGGGTTTGCTGCTCAGGAAACTGGGGCCGCTGGGAAGCTGGCTGTCGTCCAAGTCAAAGGGGCTGGGCGAAAAAGTCATCAAAAAACTCGCGCCCGGCAAGAAGCCCCATCTGCCTGCCACGCCGCCCAAGCCGCCAGCCAAACCACCAGTGGCGCATGACGACGATGGCAAGAGCCGCGGCAAGAAGGAGCCGAAATCCGAGCCGCCCTCGGAATGCTGCCCCAGGAACAAGGCGCCCGCCAACAAGCCGGTCAAGAGTAAAAAGCCGGTGCACTTCGGCACCGGCCAGGAAGTGCTGCACCAGACCGACTTCGCCACTGCGGGCAGCCTTCCCATCACCTGGACGCGCTGCTACCGCTCTGGCGCCGAAACCGAGGACTGGGGCATGCTTGGCGCCCGCTGGTCTACTGCGTTCACCACCAGCGTGTCGCTCACCGCGCAGGGCTGCGTGGTCCATGACGAGACCGGCAGGGCGCTGCGCCTGCCCCACCTGGCGCCGGGCCAGTCGCATGACGAACAAAAGGAAGGCTTCATCCTCCAGCGCGAGGACGCCGACACCTTTTCGCTGGCCTGGCCCGACGGCAGCCGCGACACGTTTACACGCGGTGTCGACGGTTACCTCCCGCATGGCTACGATGGCGTGAATGCGATGCTGGATGCTGGCGCTGCCGTGCGCACCGAGCGTTTCAACCTTGCGCGCAGTGTCGGAAGCGACGGCCACGGCATCGGCATCGAATCATGGCCGCACGCACTGCCGGGCGCGCTGCTGCTGCGTGTCACAAGCGACGACGGCACGGTGGTGGAAGCGCTGCGTGAAGAAGGACACGACAGTTTGCCGGACCCGCATGGCAAGCCGCGCATTGGCCGCGTGGAAGAGGTAGTCGAGGATGGCGCGCGCATCTGCCACGTGCGTTACCGGTACTCCCCTGATGCGTCGCCCAGGGACCAGGTTTTTCCCGGCGCCAGTTGCGACCTGGTCAGGCAAACCAATGTGCTGGGCGACTCCCGCACGTACACGTATCGCCATCACCTGCTGACTGCCTGCTCCAGCTACACCGGCTTCGAGCAGGTGCTTGAATGGGTCAGCCTGGCGGCGCTGCGCGCGCGCTGGGCAGGCAGTGTGCTCAGTGATGCCGAACTGGCTGCGGAATATCCCATCACGCCGGGCACGAGTTATCAGGCGCGCGCCATTGCCAGCCGCGCTGCGGACGGCAGCGAGGGCGTCGGCATCACACTGTGCTTTCTCGACAACGACACCACGCGCGTCAGCGAAAACGGCGACGTGCTCGACTATACGTTCGACCACAACTGGCTGGTCACCGGCGTCAAGCGCGTGACGAATGGCGTCGCAACGCTCCTGGGCAGCCGCGAGTGGGACCGCAACGGCCTGCTGCTGTCCGACCGGGACGGCCTTGGCCGCACCACGCGCTTTACCTACGACGCCGCAGGCAACCTCACCAGCAGTACCGACGCGGGCGGCGTCACCACACGCATTGCTTACGACGGCGCCAACCGGCCGGTCAGCATCACCGATCCAATGGGGCACATCACCCGGCGCACCTACGACGCCTCTGGCCAGCTGGCCAGCGTGACGAATGCACTCGGCCACGCGAGCAGTTACCGCTACGACGACAAAGGCCAACTGACAGAGCAGGTCGATGCAAAAGGCGGCGTCAATCGCTTCGAGTACGACAAGGCCGGCCGCCTGCGTACCTCCACCGACTGCTCCGGCCGCACCACCAAATACCGATACGACGAGCGGGGCAGGGTAGCCGCCGTCATCCATGCTGAAGCGGCGCCAGGCGAGCAGACGCGCTACATCTACGACGCGCGGGATCGTCTTGTCACGCTCACGCGGCCCGACGGCACATCCGAAGGCTACGCCTACGACGCGGACGACAACCTGCTGGTCCACACCGATGCCATGGGCCACCAGACGTGCTACCGCTATAACGGCCAGGGTTTGCTGATTGAACGCATTGACGCCTTGGGCCAGGCCGTGCGCTATCGGTACGACACCGCATTACGTCTGGTAGAACTGCGCAACGCCAAGGACGAGCGCTACCTGCTTGCCTACGACGCGGACGGCGCCATGACATCGGAGACCGGCTTTGACGGCAAAGTCACCACCTACACGTATGACAAAGCGGGCCAGCTGACGGCCAGCGAATGCGCCGGCCAGCGTACTGATTTGGTCCGCGACGCACGCGGCCAGTTGGTAGCAAAAATGAACGGCGACGGCATTGTGCGCTTCGCCTACGATGAACTGGGGCGGATGATCGCGGTCGCGGCGCCGCAGGCCGAACATCGATTTGCCTACGACGCCCTGGGCCAGTTGACGGACGAACGCGCAGCCTACTATCTCGCGAGGCTGCCCGTCGATGGCAACCGCATTCCAGATGCAGCCTTCGTCATGACGCATGCCTACGACGAGCTGGGCAACCGCATCAGCACGACGTTGCCGAACGGCCGCAGGGTCGACACGCTGCGCTACGGCAGCGGTCATTGGCACAGCACCCTCTGGCAGGGCAAGGCGATTGTTGACATCGAACGCGACAAGCTGCACCGCGAACGCAAGCGCTACCTTGGCCGCGGCGCCGAGGCGCAGCGTATGGTGGCTTCCCGTGAATACGATCCGCAATCGCGCCTGAGCGCCATGACGCTCGCGCGGCCGGCGGCGGGGCCACATGAACGCGCACTGCGTGAACGGCATTTTGCGTACGACGCGGCTGGCAACCTGCTGTCAATCAAGTTTGGCGCCGGTGCATACGATGGGTCTGCCGGCACCTTCACGTACACCTACGATCCGGTCGGTCAACTGCTGGCGGCGACACAGCCGGGCTTGAGCGAAACCTTCGTGTTTGACCTGGCCGGCAATCTGCTTGATACCGGCGCGGGACCGTTGAATAATTCTCAGGCGCCGACGGCTCCAACTTCCCCGACCGCCGCGGGCAAGCTTCCCGCCATCACCGCCAACCTGTTGAGCACGTTGCATGGGCATCGCTATCGATACGATGCGCAAGGTAACGTCGTTGCCAAGCATTCGGTGGCCGGTGCGTCAGGGATCGGCTCTCCGGCTTGCGAACTGGCGCTGGAATATGACGCTGACAATCGGCTACGTCGCTGCGTGCGCACCGAACATCTCATGCGTCACACCGCCGAGTATTTCTACGATGCGTTCAGCCGCCGGATCTCCAAGCGCGTGGTCGCAGAGAACTTGCGCAGCAACCAGCAGCCAGAGCGCGCTGTCACTACCACGACCTTATTTGTTTGGGATGGCGACGTTCTTGCACAAGAACTGTCATGCGACGACACAATTACTTACTTGTACGAGCCGGACAGCTTCGTGCCGATGGCGCGTATTGGCTCGCGGGGCGGCTACGGAAGTGTCGTGGACGTGGCTGGCGCCCTTGCCCTTGTGGCGATGCCCTACTCGAACAAACACGGTAGCAGTGACGGCATGCCTACCGTGGACGCCAAGGACGTCAGAGATATCTACCTTCGGCCGGTCAAATCTTGGATGCTTCCCTGTCTTGCACACGAGGGCGAGCGTGCCAAGTTAAATAATGCGGACGTCTACGCTGAAGAGAAGCATCAGGCAGCGTGGAGACACCGTCAAGCTGACGCAGATGTTTGCGCGCCAGCTGACCGTATCGACCACTACAACTGCGATCACGTCGGTACCCCTCGGGAATTGGTTGACGAAAACAGCCGGGTGGCGTGGGCGTCACGTGCTCAAGTCTGGGGCTGCGCATTCACAGGCAGTACCGTAGCCGTTGATGGCGCGGGGGGTAACCAATTACCACAACCAATGCGCTTTCAAGGGCAATATGAGGATATCGAGACGGGTCTGTTCTACAATCGCTACCGTTATTATGATCCTAATAGCGGTCGGTATTTCACCCAAGACCCAATTGGATTGCTTGGTGGTCTGAACGTTTACGCCTACTCTCCGAATCCTGTAGGTTGGTATGATCCAATCGGTCTAAAGGCTACCTGTCCCGCAACACTATACTGCGATCCATGTTTCGGAAAAAATCCGGCTGCTTGGGCGAGACAATGGCAAGGACATGGCGCCTATAAAGGCAGAGATGATTGGACGAACATGGTACTAAGTGAGGGGACAGAAATCTACGGTGGCGCACCGGGTCAGTCGGGCTTTTACTTCGATCAATCAACGCTTGACAAAGCCGGCAGTTCAAAGTCAGCACTATGGCAGAGCCTACAGGTACTGGAGAACAGACGATTTGGGTATCGACCGGCGGTGCAAAAATATCGCCTTAAGAAAGACACTTGCGTCGCCGTGAGTATTGCGCAAGCACAAGTGTCGACGCCAAGTATGAATTTTGGGAGTGGGGGAGGTACACAATTCTTTCTATCTGACTTTAAAGCAAAGTTAGAGGCAGTAGGTCCTCGAATAAAACTATAAAAGGCGATATGAAAATTGATCCGGAATCGGGTGTAGTTGAATTTAATCGCGAGATAATTTTGCGGCCACGAATGACCCGCAGCGATATTCTGTCTATTAATACTAAATGGGAAGAGTGGACAATTGTAGACAATATACCACGGGCATTCAGAACAATCATTGAATTGCCTAACAAAGGAATGAGCTCTAAAACGATTTTGATTGTTCATGTCGGGTTGGAGAACCGGCCAATGGCATTTTGGGATGTTGCGCCTTGGGATATTACTGAGGGAGCGCAGAGCCGACCCGAGGGGAAGTGCACTAAGCGGATGCGCAGTTGGTTTAATGAAGCATTTAAAACTAAGCTGCCGCTGAAAAAGGAGTGGGGTCATATTGATGCAAGCTATGATCCGTGGAATCAATCCACAGGAGTCGTCTGTAACTATAGGGAAGGTTTTAGTTCAGATGAAGAGTGGTCAGAATATAAGAAAAACAATAATTATTAAGTCATCAATCGCGGTGGCAGAAGGATTCTTACAATAGGAAGCGGAGATGCAGCGCTTTTAATGCGGAAGGGGGGCTGAAAGGCTTGGAGATTACCTTTGCGAGTAACTTCAAAATGAGCGGATGCGTAGAAAGTGGGGTGTCAGGTCCTAGAAGTGGAGTGTCAGGTCCGGCAAGACGACATCGCTGAACTATTTTAATTCAGAACGATCCTAACGAATCTTCAGCGGAAAAGCTTGAGTGTCAGGTCGGGCAAAGTGTCATTGCCGCAGAGAGGTTTGTAGCGCTTCCCGTAAGGTGCCATGACGAATTTTAAAGAGCCTGAACTAATTGCAACCGAAGATTGAGAGTTTTCGGACTTGCCGCGTGGAAGAATGAACTGGGATAAGTTTTCTTCTTTTGTGTTAACTTTTGATCCGAAACAACAACATCTAACTGCTGATGAGCTTGCCGCAGTTGGCGAAAGAATTCCTAGAGCAAGACATAATTTAAAAGTTTTGCGTGCAATATTGTATAACTGGCAGCGGATTTGGAATAATACGACTGAGGAGGCGCCAGCAAGTTTTTATACTGAAGTGAATGATGTAATTGAATTAATGAAAAATAAAATCATAAGGCAGGGCTGAAATTGGAAAATGTGTCTTGAAATCGGCGTTCATTTGATATTAATGGGTAATGATGGAAATTACTAAAATTACTCGTGGCCATATAGTTTTGAAGGATGATCATAAAACCACTATTATTTATGGTGAGGCATTCATTCGAGGGCATGGATCTCCTGACTTCATTGTGTATTCCAATACAATTTTGCGATGGGATTGTCCAAGTGATGACTGTGAAATTTCCAGTCAGAAAAATAATGAAATTATAAGATTCCTTAGGGATGAATTTATTCGGCGAAATATGATTGTTGAAATTGAATAGAGGGAGACGGCCTCGTGATTGCCGCAGAAAGGAAGCAGAAAATTAATGTATGTATTTATTTGGGATAAAGTGACTGCATCGGAGGAGCAATGGAGGTCACATTTGATCTGTCGAGCGGAGATGTGCTGATCGAGGGAGTTAATATTTCGCTATCGGCTAATGGTGAAATAATTCCAAAATCTATGAGGTTTTATAAGTTTTGTTCGAGTTCGCAAAGGCTCGAGACAGAATATCGAAGTTGTAACAAATTCATGACTTTAAGTTCGAGTGCGGATCTCATTGTGTCTGTGGATGCACTAAGAATTGCATCAATTTGCATACTCTTTGATTGGATCGTATTTTTTGATCGTACTTTGCTGGAGTCGAAAATAATCAGGAGATTTGAAAAGAAGTATGGCACGACAATCAGGGAGGTTTCATCGACTACTGGAAAGGTCGGAAAATTTCTGTGGGGAGACGCTCACTTTTCATACGATCCGCACTACGGTGTTTTGCTTCTTTGTTTTACTTACAAGCCTGTATAAACGTGATGGTTCCTCGTCGACGCGAATTTTTTCAGAGATATGAAGGAGCACGATGTCGTTTGGTTGTTGATGGGTTTTAGCTTTCTCGGCTTGAATACTTACAGACAACTTCCGAAAAACTGGCGCATGCTGCGGTGACGATGAAGCGTTATCAAATTGCTTTCAACTGAAGCTTAGGACTTGACGGTACAGGCTGCCTGCTGCCCAACGCATCCCTTTTCAGGGTACCTAGACTCACTGCTGAGCTACTCCTCCCAAGCCAGCAATATGAACCCATTTTGCATCTCTCCTTCAAGGATAGCCGCACGGCAATATATTGCATAATGGCTCCTGATCCTGCCCCACTCCTTGTGCGGCACACACCACAGGAGCCGGGATGTCCGACGAAAGCGACGCAGAAAAGACCGAACCCGCGTCACAGAAGAAGATCGATGACGCCCGCAAGGAAGGCGATGTTCCGCGCTCGCGTGAACTGGCCACGTTTACTGTTTTGATGACGTCCGGCATCGGCTTGTGGGTCTTTGGCAGCAAGCTGGTGCGTGAACTGTCTGCCGTGCTGGTGTCCGGCCTGTCGCTCGACCGCGAGCAAATTTACAACAGCGATGTCCTGATCAACCGTGTCACTACCGACATTGGCAGCATCCTGCTCGCCTGTCTCCCGCTGGCCATTGCCATCATGGCGGTCGCGCTGGCGTCGCCGCTGTTGATCGGTGGCTGGCTGTTTTCGTCCAAATCCTTCATGCCCAACTTCGGCAAGCTCAACCCGATCAACGGCATCGGCAATATGTTTTCCAAAAACGCCCTGGTCGAACTGTTCAAGGCCATTGGAAAAACGCTGGTCGTGGGTGTCGTCGCCTGGTTTGTTGTGATGAGCGAGAAGGAAGCCGTGATCGGCCTGGCCGTCGAGCCATTGCTGGCTGGCAGCGTACACCTGGGCGACCTGGTGGCCACCGCGTTCCTGTATATGGTCGGCGGCCTGGGTTTGATTGCCGCGATCGACGGGCCGTATCAGATGTGGCATTACGCCGACAAGCTCAAGATGACGCGCCAGGAAATGATTCAGGAGTCGAAAGAGTCGGACGGCAATCCGGAAATGAAAGGGCGGATCCGCCAGATGCAGCGCGAGATGTCCAAGCGCCGCATGATGGCCGATGTGCCGACTGCCGACGTGGTGGTCACCAACCCGACCCACTATGCGGTGGCGTTGAAATATACCGACGGCCAGGGTGGCGCACCGCGCGTCGTGGCCAAGGGCAGCGACGAAGTGGCGGCGAAGATTCGCGAATTGGCAAAAGAGAACAAGGTCGCGCTGCTGGAAGCGCCGGCGCTGGCGCGTGCGCTGCACAAGCATACGGAAATCGGCGACGAGATTCCGGAAGCGCTGTACTCGGCCGTGGCCGAGGTGCTGGCGTATGTGTTCCAGCTGCGCACATATAAAACGTCCGGTGGCACGTATCCGGACCGTCCGACCAAACTGGCTGTCCCGGCCGAACTCGACCCGCTCAATCCGGCTTCGCAGAAAAAATCAGATAGTACTGGAACCGCAACATGAACAGCATCCGAGTCCCGGCGTGGTTGAGTGGCATGTTAGGCAAGGGCAGCGCCGTGGCCGCCCCGATTATCATCATCCTGCTGCTGTCGATGATGATCCTGCCGCTGCCGGCGTTCGTGCTGGACATCTTTTTCAGCTTTAATATCGCGCTGTCGGTCATCGTGCTGCTGACCGCCCTGTACACGGTCAAGCCGCTCGACTTCATGGCGTTTCCGGCGATTTTGCTGGTGTCGACCATGTTGCGCCTGTCGCTCAACGTTGCCTCCACCCGCGTCGTGCTGACCGAAGGACACACCGGCACGGCGGCGGCCGGCAAGGTGATCGAGGCGTTCGGCCACTTCCTGATTGGCGGGAATTTCACGGTCGGTATCGTCGTCTTTATCATTTTGACGATCATTAACTTTACGGTGGTCACCAAGGGTGCGGGCCGTATTGCCGAGGTGGGCGCCCGTTTTGCCCTGGATGCAATGCCGGGCAAGCAGATGGCGATCGATGCTGACCTGAACGCCGGTCTGATCGGCGAAGCGGAAGCGAAGAAGCGCCGCTCCGAAACCGCCCAGGAAGCGGAATTCTACGGCGCCATGGACGGCGCCTCGAAGTATGTGCGCGGCGATGCCGTGGCCGGCATCATGGTCACCGTGATCAACATCGTCGGCGGCCTGATCGTCGGCGTGGTGCAGCACGACATGGGTTTTGCTGATGCGCTGAAAAACTACACGCTGCTGGCCATCGGTGACGGCCTGGTGGCGCAGATTCCTTCGCTGATAATCTCGACCGCTGCCGGTATGGTGGTGTCGCGCGTGGCCAGCGACCAGGATATCGGTACGCAGCTGGTTGGACAACTGTTCGCCAAGCCGGAAGTGCTTTACATTACCGCCGCCATCATCGGCGGCATGGGCTTGATTCCGGGCATGCCGAACATGGTGTTCATCCTGCTGGCCAGCTCGCTGGCTGGCGCCGCCTATCTGGTCAAGAAGCGCACTGCCGTGCTGGCCGATACCGCGGCAGCGGGCGGCAGTCCGGCGCCGGGTGGTGCTGCCGATCCGGCCGCCACAACGTCACCAGAACAGGAAGAAGCCAGCTGGGGCGACATCATGCCGGTCGACACGCTTGGACTGGAAGTGGGCTACCGCCTGATTCCGCTGGTCGACAAAGGGCAGGGCGGCGAATTGCTGAAGCGTATCAAGGGCATCCGCAAGAAATTCGCGCAGGAAGTGGGCTTCCTGGCGCCGCCAGTGCACATTCGCGACAACCTGGAACTGAAACCGTCGGCTTACCGCATCACGCTCAAGGGCGTGGAAGTGGGCAGCGGCGAAGCGTTGACCGGCCAGTTTTTGGCAATCAACCCCGGCATGGCCAGCGGCACGTTGCCTGGCCTGGTCACCACCGACCCGGCATTTGGCTTGCCGGCTACCTGGATCGACGCCAGCCTGCGCGACCAGGCCCAGAGCATGGGTTTTACCGTGGTCGACGCCGGTACCGTGGTCGCCACGCACCTGAACCATTTGATTACCAGCCACGCGTCCGAATTGCTGGGCCGCCTGGAAGTGCAGGCGCTGCTGGACCACCTGGCCAAGGAAACGCCGAAGCTGGTGGAAGACCTGGTGCCGAAAGTGGTCAGCCTGTCGACCTTGCAAAAAGTGTTGCAGAACCTGCTGATTGAAGGCGTGCACATCCGCGACATGCGCACCATCATCGAGTCGCTGTCCGAGCACGCGCACCAGAATGCCGATCCGGCCGATTTGACGGCGGTGGTGCGGGTGTCGCTGGGTCGCGCGATCGTGCAGCAGCTGTTCCCCGGGACGAACGAGTTGTCGGTCATGACGCTGGATAACCGCCTCGAGCGCTTGTTGCTGCAGGCGCTGGGCAATGGCGGCGATGGCGCGGGCATCGAGCCAGGGCTGGCCGATACGATTGCGCAGTCGGCCAGCAATGCGGCGCAGCAGCAGGAGGCGCTGGGGCTGACGCCGGTGCTGCTGGTGCCGGCGCAACTGCGCACCTTGTTGTCGCGGTTCCTGCGCCGGGCGCTGCCGCAGCTGAAGGTGCTGTCGCATGCGGAGATTCCGGAGTCGAAGACGATTCGGGTGACGTCGCTGGTAGGGGCGCCAGGGTAAACCCCCGCGCAGGCGGGGGTCCATGGCACACCTGCTAAGTCACTTCAGCATGCTTGGTCGAGGACGCGCAGGAATCGACGTTGTTCAGCGTGCCATGGGTCCTCGCCTTCGCGAGGATGACGGTTTGGAGGGTGGTGGTTTAGACAACGCCAACTTTAGTGCTCGCTTATAAACCGTCATCCCGACGCACGTCGGGACCCATGCTGAGCATGCACTAGCCCACGCACGCAACACCCTTCCGACGTCAGCCGTCAAACCCTCAACCCCGATATACACCCTTTTCCCCCTCTTTCTCCCCAGATGGTTTCCACGCGGCATCGTTAATAATGTGTCCTATACCTCAACGGCGGTAACGGGACCATAAAATGAACGTCAAGAAATTTACAGCAGCAACCTCGCGTGAAGCACTCCGTAAAGTACGGGAAGCGCTCGGTCCCGATGCCGTGATCCTGTCGAACCGTCCGGTCGACGGCATCGTTGAAATCCTGGCCCTGGCCAACGACGATGTCGCCTCGATGGCGTCGCCTTCCGTTGAATCGGGCATGGATGCACCGCGCCCGTCGTTGCAGCACCTCGAACCGGTCCACGCTGCGCCAGTCGCTGTCGCTGCCGCTGCCGTTGCACCCGCGCCGCAGTCGTACGCCAACCGCCGCGCGCCGCAGCCACAGCCGCAAATCGAACAGCCAGCCTTCGACATGGCTGCCATGACGGCGATGATGTCGGCAGCGATCTCGCAGGCCAAGGATTCGGCTTCCTCCGAAATGTCCGGCATGATGAGCGAAATTCGCGCCATGCGCGGCCAGATGCAGACGCAACTGGCGGAATTGTCTTGGGGCGCGACGCAGCAGCGCGAGCCGCAAAAAGCCGGCGTGCTGCGTGAGCTGCTTGCTGCCGGTTTTTCGGCCACGCTGGCCCGCTACCTCGTTGAAAAAATGCCTGCTGGTAAAGATGAAGCGGACGCGATGCGCTGGGTCAAAACGGTCCTGCAACGCAATTTGACCACGATGGCCGACGAAGACGACATGCTCAACAAGGGCGGCGTGTTCGCCCTGGTGGGCCCGACCGGCGTCGGCAAGACCACCACCACTGCCAAGCTGGCGGCCCGTTGCGTGATGCGCCACGGCCCGGAAAAGCTGGCCCTGATCACCACGGACGCCTATCGTATCGGCGGCCATGAGCAACTGCGCATCTACGGCAAGATTCTCGGCGTGATGGTGCACTCGGTGAAAGATGAAGCCGACCTGCGCATCGCCCTCAAAGAACTGCGCAACAAGCACACCGTGCTGATCGATACGGTCGGCGTGTCGCAGCGCGACCAGATGGTCGAGCAGCAGGTCGCGATGCTGAGCGAGACCGGCGCCGATGTAAAACGCCTGCTGTGCCTGAACTCCACGTCCACCAACGAAACGCTCAACGAAGTCGTGCGCGCCTACCAGGGCAGCGGCCTGGCCGGCTGCATCATGACCAAGCTCGACGAAGCCGCCTCGATTGGCAACGTGCTTGACGTCGTGATCCGCCACAAACTGAATCTGCACTACATTTCCACCGGCCAGCGCGTGCCGGAAGACTTGCACCTGCCGGACCGCGCGATGCTGGTCGACCGCGCGTTCCGCAGCGGCCGCAACGGCGCCGCCGATATCAGCGATGCCGACTTGCCGCTGCTGATGGCTGGTACCAACGCAGGACGCAAACTGGGCGAGGTGTCGTTTGGCTAATTTCGATTTCGACCAGGCCGAAGGCCTGCGCCGCATGCTCGCGGGCCCCAAGCCGCGCATCGTCACGTTTCTGTCCGCCACGCCTGAAGACGACAAGGGCGCCATGCTGGTCAACCTGGGCGCCTCGCTGGCCCGGGCCGGCAACGACGTCATGATCGTCGACGCGTGCGAACACGACTATGGCGTGGCCCAGCGCCTTGGCGTCGACCGCGGCGGCTCGCTGCTGCAGGTGGCGCGCCAGGAGTGCGCGCTGAACCAGGTGATCCACCAGGCGCCGCAAGGTTTCCAGGTGGCCAGCATGGTGCGCCGGTCCGGCGGCCATGGCGAATATGTGGGCCGTGAAGATACGCGCCGCCTGGCCAAGACGTTCGACGTGCTGGTGAAGCAGGCCGGCATCGTGATTGTCGATGGCGAATTCGGCGACGACGATACCTTTCCGCTGCCGATCATTGAGAATTCCGAGATCGTCGTGCAGGTGTCGTGCAACGCCGCATCGATCACTGCGGCGTACGCGCTGGTGAAGCGCTTGTCGCAGCAGCTGGGCCGCCGTCCCTTCGGCATCCTGGTCACGGGCGCATCGGAAGCCGAGGCTAAGGTGGTATACGATAATATGGCTACTGCAGCAACGCGCTACCTGGCGGTGCCGCTCAGTTGCATGGGGTCGGTTCCGGCCGACGAATACCTGCACCGCGCCGCGCGCCTGGGCCGGGCCGTGGTCGATGCGTTCCCGCTGGCGGGTGCCTCGGTCGCGTTTCGCGAACTGGCTGGCAGGTTTGCCATCCCTGTGCGTCCGGCAGGAGGCAGTGCACATTTTGGTTTATAAAAAGAATAGCTAACGCATGTACACGGTCAAAGGGAAGACGGACAAGGAACACTTGCTGACGCAGCATATGCCGTTGGTCAAGCGCCTTGCCCACCACATGAAGGCGAAGCTTCCCCCCAGCGTGGAGGTCGACGACCTCATCCAGGCAGGCATGATCGGCCTGTTCGACGCCATCTCGCGCTACGAAGAAACCCACGGCGCCCAGTTCGAAACCTATGCCGTGCTGCGCATCCGCGGCGCCATGCTGGACGAATTGCGCAGCAGCGACTGGCTGCCGCGCAGCACGCGCCAGAACATGCGCAAGATCGAGTCGGCCATGAGTTCGCTCCAGCAAAAACTGGGCCGTCCGCCCACCGAGGCGGAAGTGGCCAAGTCGATGAAACTGTCCCTGGGCGACTACCAGGACCTGCTGGGCGACAGCGGTGGCCATCAACTGGTGTACTACGAAGACTTCAAGGGCGAAGACGACGACGGCAGTTTTCTCGACCGCTATTCGGTGGACGATGAAGATCCGCTGCGCGCCTTGCTCGATACCGACTTCCGCCAGGCCGTGATCAACGCGATCGACAACTTGCCGCCGCGTGAAAAAATCCTGATGGGCCTGTACTACGAAGAAGAATTGAACCTGAAAGAAATCGGCGCCGTCATGGGCGTGTCCGAATCACGGGTGTCGCAACTGCACACCCAGGCTGTGGCCCGGCTGCGCGCCGCACTCAAGGAGCAGCTGTGGACTGGGCGAGCATAATTGGCCTCGGGCTGGCGCTGGCCGGCCTGTTCGTGGGACACAGCATCGATGGCGGCAAACTTTCTTCCCTGATCCAGCCGGCCGCGTTTGCCATTGTGGTGGTGGGCACCTTTGGCGCCGTGCTGCTGCAAACTGAACGCACCACCTTCATGCGCGGCATGCGCATGCTGCGCTGGGTATTTCGTCCGCCTGCCAGCCAGCGCGACCATTACGCGCGCCAGATCGGCCTGTGGAGCCTGACCGCACGCCGCGACGGCCTGCTGCAGCTGGAGCAATACATGAAGCTCAACGCCGATCCGTTCGTGCAGAAGGGCTTGCGGCTGGTCATCGACGGCATCACGCCCGAGCGCCTGCGCAGCCTGCTCGAGACCGAGATCACGGCCTATGAATTTGCCCAGCGCCAGGCGGCCCGCATCTGGGAATCGGCCGCCGGCTACGCGCCCACCATCGGCATCCTGGGCGCGGTGCTGGGCCTGATCCACGTGATGGAAAACCTCAGTGACCCGTCGCGCCTGGGGCCCGGCATTGCGGTCGCGTTTGTCTCCACCATCTACGGCGTGGGGCTGGCGAACCTGTTCTTTTTCCCGGTCGGGAACAAGCTGAAAACTATCGTGGCGGGGCAGGTGGCCCAGTACGATATCCTCGCCGACGTATTCCACGACCTGGCCACCGGCGACCATACCCGCGTGGTCGATGAGCGCGTGGCCAGCCTGATGGCGCGTGCCTAAACCACGATGGCGCGCAAACGCTACGAGGAAGATACCGAGAACCACGAACGCTGGCTGATTTCGTACGCCGATTTCATGACCTTGCTGTTCGCGTTCTTTGTCGTCATGTACGCCATCTCGGTGGTCAATGTGGGCAAGTACAAGGTGCTGTCCGATGCGCTGGGCGACGCCTTTGGCGGGCGCGGCGCGGCGGTGGTGCCGAACACTGCCGTCGAGCAGCCTTTCACCTTGCCGAACATCGTTGCGCGCAAGCGCCTCGAGGCCATGCGCCGCGAGAAGGACCGCCTGACCCAGCTCGCGCGCGACCTGACTGCCACGCTCGGGCCGCTGGTCAAGGAAGGCAAAGTGCGCGTGACGCAGAACAGCCGCGGCGTCAGCGTCGAGATCAATGCCAGCGTACTGTTTGCTCCCGGCGACGCGGCGCTGACCGACACGTCGCGCGAAGCGCTCAGCGCGGTGGCGGTGTTGCTGAAAAACGATCCGCACCAGGTGCAGGTCGAGGGTCACACCGACGACGTACCAATCAGCAATCCGCTGTTTCCGTCGAACTGGGAATTGTCGGCCGTGCGCGCCAGCAGCGTGGTGCGCCTCTTCATCGACAGCGGCATGGCGCCGGCGCGCCTGACGGCAGTCGGCCATGGCGCCAACCTGCCGGTGGCCCCCAACGACACGCCGGACGGGCGCGCGCGCAATCGCAGGGTGGCCGTGACCATCATTTCAGCGTTGCCGGATGTGACGACGGAAGTGCCTGCGCGCTAGTTGCCGGCCAAGTTCAGTCGCCGCCGCTGCCATCATCGCCGCCACCGCCGCCACCGCCGCCATCGCCGCCATCGCCGCCGCCATCTCCACCGCCGTCTCCGCCGTTTGCATCTCCGCCGTCACTCCCACTGGTCGGCAGCAACACTGTCGCCAGCATCGAAAGGGACGCCGGACCACGTCCAACTGGCAAATCGGCGCTGCGGAGGCTGGTTTGATTGTGCACCTGGTGCTGGGCGTGACCCACTTTGTGGCGATGACGTTTCCCAAGTGGCGCGGATGTCATCCTTCGGTGTCAGGTCCGGCAAGTGGACAGAATTGAACTTACCGTCGTCTCGCTTGTCGTTGGAAGGCTATTTAGCGAACGTGATGACAGTCAAAACTGCAAAAAGTTCAAAAATGTCCATTCGCCGGACCAGACCCCGATTTTGTTCGGTCGTCTCGCTTGTCGTTGGAAGTTTATTTAGCGAACATGACGACAATCGAAACCGCAAAAAGTTCAAAAATGTCCATTCGCCGGACCAGACCCCGATTTTTTTGCTCGCGGCGGCGACTGCATTCGCTTGCAGGGCGGCTATCGTGTTGAGGCGCCGTGCCGGACAGGTGGTCATGCAGGGCGACAGCGCATGAAGCCAGTGGTGAGGGGTTGCAGGGATTGCAGATACGCTTCGTGCAGATGCCATGCCTGTTGCTTTTCTGCCAGTTCAGCCGCATGATCCGCAACTAACCAGGCATGCCAAGCTCGGCTGCCGTGACCAAAGTCCACTTTGAATGCGCCGATGACCATGTCAACGATGACGTTTCCATCCACCACTGAGCAACGCGCGGTTGCTGCGACTGTTGCCCGCAACGCAGGCATCGACTGGCTGCGCGGCCTGGCCATCCTGCTGGTGATCGTCCACCACGTGGCCCTGCCGTTCCGGTTGCCGCTGCGGCCAAGTTGGCTGGGAAACTGGTTGCCCAGGCGCCTTCTTGACGCTATCAGTTTCAACGGCTATGAAGCGGTGTTCCTGTTCTTCGTCATCTCGGGCTTTCTGATCACGACCCGCATGGCGCTGCGCGACGGCGATATCGGGCGGGTCGACCTGCGCCGCTTTTATGCGGCACGCGCGTTGCGCATCCTGCCCCTGCTGGTCGTGGTGCTGGCCGTGTTGACGGCGCTGGGTCTTTGCGGCGTCCCCGGGTTCGCAGCCGAGAACGGGCAGCACACGGTCTTTGGACTGCTCGGTTCGGCGCTGACGTTCACCTTCAACTGGTACGAAGGCCGTACCGGCTGGGCCCCCGCAGGCTGGGACGTGTTGTGGTCCCTGTCGATCGAAGAAGTGTTTTACGTGGGTTTTCCGTTGCTGTGCCTGTGGCTCCCGCGCCGCATCCTGATCGCCGTGCTGCTCCTTCTGGCGTTGAGCCTGGTTCCCTTGCGCAACCTGGTCCCCATCAGCAATGAAGTCTGGTGGGAAAAGGCCTACTTGCCCGGCATGGCCGCGATCGCCTGGGGCGTCCTGGCAGCCGTGTTGGCGCAACGCTGGCGGCCCGATTTGCGGACGGCGCGCCTGCTGGGCGTACTCGGGGCCGTCTGCATCGTGCTGGTGCTGGGGTGGTCGGACCTGGTCCACCGCCACCTGTTCAAATCGACGATGTATGTGCTGTGCGTGGGCGCCTGCCTGCTGCTGGTGGCGTTCCATGCACATCCGCCCGCGCCGCGCCGCGGCCTGCGCTGGCTCGCGCGCACGGGGCGCCTGAGTTACGAGTTGTACCTGTCGCACATGTTCGTTGTCCTTGCCACGGTCGGTGCATATCGCGCGCTGCTGGGCGCCACCCAGGCGTGGAACTTTGCCGTCTACGTTCCAGTCGTGGTGTGCTGCTACTACCTGGCGCGCCTGCTGGAGCAGCGTGTCTCTGTCAAGGCGGCGGCATGGATACGGCGGTGAGCGCGCAGCCCGGTTGATGTCAAGGAGCCGCATGAAAATAATGATGATCGCCGCGCTGGTGCTGGCGCTATGGAGCCCCCCTCGGCTGGGCTGCCAGCCTCTGTCAATCACCAGAGTGAACCACGAATGGCGGGCAGGGTGCTTCGAGCAAGATGACGGTGGCCGTCAGGTGAACCAAGCAGGCAGCGTCTTCAAAGGCATTGTTCCGTTGCACCAGCCCACATTCAGTTCGTCAATCCTGTCGGTGCGCGTCCTACATCGACACCGCATCCCGGCCTAATTCGTACCGCAAGCGTTTCGCCTAAGATGACTCCGCGCTGTACAAAACTTGTTAACTTTCAGGAGGCAATCATGGCGACGCAAGATAATAAAGGCGGTAGTGGAACACGCGGTGGTACACCGGAGCAGCATGCGGAAGCAGGCCGCCAAAGCCACAAGAACGATGGCAACAGCCAGTCGGGTGGTGGCGGTTCGGGCAGCTCTGGCGGTATGCGCGGCGGCACGCCGGAGCAGCATGCCGAGGCCGGCCGGCAGAGCCATAAAAATGACGGCAACAGCCAGTCGGGTTCGGGCGGTAGCGGTTCCGGTGGCATGCGGGGCGGGACGCCCGAGCAGCATGCCGAGGCAGGACGCCAGAGCCACAAGAACGATGACAAATAAGTAGTCAGGTTGCAGCGCTGGATGGTGCTGCGTGAACATCCACATCCAGCGCGCTTATATGGCGCAGGTTCGTGGTGCGGCGTGAATACCTGACAGGTATTACCCCACCACGAACCTGCGCGACGCACCGAAGCCGGCAGTCTGCCCGCCAGGGCCGTACAGGCCAGCGGCTGTGGCGCTGTCTGCAGTGGCCGGTGTACGCATGGCATTCAGGATGGTCTGGTTGTGCGCCAGCTGGCGCGCCACCAGCATACCGTTGACGCGGTTCAGTTCCTTGGCTTCGCGGGTCAGGTGCAGCAGCAGGTCCCAGGCAGTGCGGGCGGCAGCGTCGCCGTGCGCTGTCAGCCACGGTTCCATGCCGGCTTCACCAGCGTCGAAGCCGGCATTGGCCAGGGCAGCATGGCGCTGGGCAGCCAGGGCGCTGAGCTGGGCCACGGCGTCAGACTTGCGTATGGTCGCTTCGGCCACGCCATCGGCATGCGCATCCACCAGGCTGGACTGCTCTTGTTTGAGCAGCGTGAGCATGGACGACATCAGTTGCTGTTCGTCGTGCAGGGTGGCGGATGGCGTCATGGGGTTTTTACCTGTTGCGGGAGTGGAGGAGGTCGCGCACGGTTTCCAGCAGGCCGTCTGCGACTTTTTCCGAGTTCACCTGGAACTGGCCATCAGCAATGGCCAGCTTGATGCGCTCGACTTTTTTGGTGTCGAATACGGCGCTGTTGGACGACGTGGCGGCAGTGCCGGCCAGGGCCTGGCCCTGCGAGGACAGGCGCACGCTGTCGGTTGGCACCGGGACGGCAGTGGCGACAGCTTTCTCCGCAGCGCGGGCGTTGCTGGTAGCCGGCGTGTTCGTTGCTGGAATGCCAGCATTGTTCGAGACTGTATCGTTGATTTTCACGGCTTTATCCTTCAGTAGCCGGAGCAGAAAACTCCGGGACATGCGTCAGTAACGGCGCTGTCACCACAAACTTTAGCAGCAAGTGTCATTTGAAGCGAACATTCTATTTGGCAACTAGGCTGCACTAATTCGCCACTTCCACGATGCCGCCAACTTTGGCGGTGCCGCTGAGCATGGCGCCAGATGGTGTGCGCACCTGCACGACCTGGCCCTCGGCAGCATTGGTCAGCGCCCGGCCTTCCGCCGACACACTGAAACCGGCGCCGTTGCTGATCACTCGCACGGTCTGGTTCGCCATCACCACTGGTTTGCTCTTCAAATTATCCAGCCGTAGCGGCGTGCCGGCCGGCAGGGAAATCGTGGGCGTGCGCCCGATGGCCTGGGCCATGTCGGTGACGATGCCGTTCGGCAGGGCGGCCAGGTCGCCCTTGACCATGGCCAGCTGGCTGGCGTCGATGGGCTGGCCCTGCGCCAGCGGCGCGGCGGCGGCCACATACTCGGCAATTACGTTCACCTGCGCCTGGATATACACGGTCCAGGACGGCGCGGTGCAGCGCACGCCGACGGTAATCTTGCCCCAGGCGCGGGCGCCCGGCTGCTGGAAAGCCTGCGGGTCCGGGCACGCAGCCAGGGCCATGCGCGGATCGACCTGGCCGACCGTGATCGTCACCTTGCCTGGCAAACCTGCACTCTGGGTCTGCAGGAACTGTTCAACCACCTTGCGCACGGCGCCGCCGTCCTGGCCCGGCTGCGCGTGGGCAGGGACAGCCAGGGAGCACGCCAGCAGGCAGGCAAAAAAGGAAGAGGAGAGCGAACGTGTCATGTGTAATGCCTTGTGGAATGATGCTATCTTAGACGAATGATTCCTTAGTGAAACTTTGAATAGCCGCGTTTTGCACGCCTTACTCCTTCGATGGGCTTTTGTTGCCCAGCCGTATGATTCATCTTGTCAACACAAGAACCCCACCGGAGGCTGGCATGATCGGCAAACTCGACGAGTACATGCGCTTCAATGAAGCGGCACTGAATATCCGCAGCAACCGCCAGCAGGTGCTGGCCTCGAACATCGCCAACGCGGATACGCCCAACTACAAGGCGCGCGACATCGATTTTTCGAGTGCGCTGGCCAATGCCGTTTCACATGGCAAAGGCGGCATGGCCACCACTGCGGCGAACCATATGGCAGCGGCGAAAGATGGCGCCACGATGCCTGACGGCACGCCGCTGCTGTATCGCAACGTGGCTCAGGGCAGTGTCGACGGCAACACGGTGGACATGGATGTGGAACGCAACCAGTTTGCCGACAATGCGCTGCGCTACGAAGCCGGCATCACCATGATCAACCACCAGATCCGCGGCATCCTCGCGGCAATCCAGGGAGGCAGCTGATGTCGCTCTTTAATATCTTCAATGTATCCGGTTCGGCAATGAGCGCGCAGGCGCAGCGCCTGAACACGGTGGCGTCGAACCTGGCCAACGCCGACAGCGCCACCAGTTCCACCGGGCAGGCCTACCGCGCCAAGCAGGTGGTGTTCGAAGCGGTGCCGATGCAGGATGGCGGCAGCGGCGTCAAGGTGCAGCAAGTGGTGGAAGACGCGTCGCCGCTCAAGCAGGTGTACGACCCGAAGCATCCGATGGCTGACGACAAGGGCTATGTGGCAATGCCGAACGTGAACGTGGTCGACGAGATGGTGAACATGCTGTCGGCCTCCCGCTCGTACCAGAACAACGTCGAAACAATGAATTCGGCCAAGACGATGCTGCTCAAAACCCTGACCATCGGTCAATAATTTTCCTGATCCAAGGCACCCATGACCACCGTGAATACCAACGCATCGACTTCGATCACCGACCTGATGTCGACCATGAACGTGAAGACCGCGTCCACGTCGACCGATACCGTCGACGCCGACACCAACAAGTTCATGACGCTGCTGGTCACGCAGCTGAAAAACCAGGATCCGATGAATCCGCTCGACAACGCGCAGCTCACCAGTCAGCTGGCGCAATTGTCGACGGTAACGGGCGTGAACAAGCTGAACACAACGCTCGAGTCGCTGAAAACCAGTTACCAGTCGTCGGAAGCCATGTCGGCCACCAACATGATCGGCCACGGTGTGTTCGTGGAAGGGAACTTCGTCAACCTGGCGAGCGGCCAGAGCATCCTCGGCGCGAATCTCACCACCGGCGCTGAAGATGTGAAGGTGATCGTGACCGATCCCGTCACTGGCAAGGATATCAAGACGATCGAACTGGGCCAGCAAGCTGCCGGCATCGTCCCCATCACCTGGGACGGCAAGGCCGACGGCGCGACCACCGCGCTGAAAGACGGCAAGTACAGCTTCCGCGTGGTTGCCACCACCGGCGGCGTGGCGCTCACGGACGCCACCACGCTGGCCTTCGACAGTGTGTCGAGCGTCTCGACCAGCGCGCTTGACGGCGTGAAACTGAATTTGCCGACCAAGGGTCAAGTGACCCTGGCGGATATCAAGCAGGTTATGTAAGCCGTTTAGCACTCTTTCACTTAAATAATTAGAGGAATACCATGTCTTTTCAACAAGGTCTCAGTGGCTTGAACGGCGCTGCAAAATCGCTCGACGTCATCGGTAACAACATCGCCAACGCCAGCACGGTGGGTTTCAAGAGCGCCCAGGCGCAATTTGCCGACGTGTACGCAGGTTCCCTGGTTGGCGCCAGCGGCAAGAATGCCGGTATCGGCGTGTCCACCGCCGCCATTGCCCAGCAGTTCACGCAGGGTAACGTCGAGTCGACCAACAATCCGCTCGACATCGCCATCAACGGCGGCGGTTTTTTCCGCACCGAAATGAACGGCGTGGCACAGTACTCGCGTAACGGCCAGTTCACGCTGGACAAGAACGGTTTCATGGAAAACGCCCAGGGCGCAAAACTGACAGGGTATGGCGTCAGCGCGGCCGGCAATATCCTGGCCGGCTCGCCTGCGCCCATCCAGATTTCCACCGGCGACATCGCCCCGGTGCCGACCACCAAGGTCGACACGCTGATGAACCTGAACTCCGGCGACGCCGTGCCGGCAACCAAGCCATTCAACGCGGCCGATCCAACCAGCTACAACAAGCAGGTGCCGATCGACGTCTTCGACAGCCTGGGCAATGCGCACGTGATGTCGACGTTCTACGTGAAGACCGATGCCGGCAAATGGGATGTGTACGTTGCCAGCGATGCGACCGAAGTGACCAACCAGGCCGTGGCGGCTGCTGCCCAGGGCACCAGCGCCGAATACGCCGACGTCAACGCAAAGCGCGCTGCGTGGGTGGCATCGAGCGCCGTCATTCCACCGAACGCTGCGCAGATCGCTGCCGACCTCGCTGCGTATGCTGAATCGGCACGCGTCATGGTGTCGAACGCCGCCACCAAGGCCGGCGCCAGCGCCGTCAACCTCGACGCCATCAACGTCGCCGCAAAAAGTGCCGGCGACACCGTCGGTTATTCGCCGGCCGATGTCGACAAGATGATTGCCGGCGTCGTCAACGTGCCGGGCGTTCCGGTCGGCCACCTGAACTTCGACACCAACGGCGCACTGAGTTCGGCCCTGATGGCGCCGCAGACGCTGCCGCTGTCGATCGGCCTGCCGGTGTTCCCGTCGACCGGTTCGGTCGGCACCATGCAGATCAAGATGAATTTCGCCGGCACCACCCAGTACGGCGCTGCCACCAGCGAAAAAACCACCACGCAGGATGGCTACACGTCGGGCCGCCTGCAGCGTTTCTCGGCTGGTTCCGACGGCATCATCCTGGGCCAGTACAGCAACGGGCAGTCGAAGGCGCTGGGCCAGATCGTGCTGGCGAACTTCGTCAATCCAAACGGCTTGTCGTCGCTGGGTAACAACGCCTGGGCTGAAACGTCCGATTCCGGCAACCCGATCGTTGGCACGCCGGAAACCGGCAGCCTGGGCACGCTGCAATCGTCGTCGGTGGAAAACTCGAACGTGGACCTGACGGCCGAGCTGGTGAACATGATCACGGCGCAGCGCGTGTACCAGGCGAATGCGCAGACGATCAAAACGCAGGATTCGGTGTTGCAGACGCTGGTGAATTTGCGTTAAAAATCTCCCTTCGATCACCGTCTTAAACAGACATCCCAGCGCAGGCCGGGGCCCATAACACGTCACCGAAGTTGTTCGACATGGTATGGGTCCTCGCCTTCGCGAGGATGACGTTTGCTAAAGCGAAAGCCAACAATGGACAAGCTCATCTACACCGCCGGCAGCGGCGCCAAGCACTTGCTGGAAAAGCAGGCGACGACCGCCCACAACCTGGCCAACGTCGGCACCACGGGTTTCCGCGCGCAGATCGATGCGTTCCGGGCCGTGCCGGTGGTGGCCGAAGGCACCTTGCCGACGCGTACCTTCGTGGTCGACAGCACGGTCGGCGCCGATTTCTCGACCGGGCCGCTGCAGGCTACCGGGCGCGACCTCGACGTGGCCATCAAGGGGCAGGGCTGGCTGGCGGTGCAGATGGCCGACGGCACCGAAGCGTACACCCGCAACGGCGCCATCCAGATGAACGCCAACGGCTTGCTGCAAACGTCGCAAGGCATGACGCTGGCAGGCGAGGGCGGTCCGATCAGCATTCCGCCCGACGTCACCGTGGCAGTCGGCGGCGACGGCACCATTTCCACCATTGAATCCGGCACCAAGCCGGGCGCGGCCACCATCATCGGGCGCCTGAAACTGGTCAACCCGCCGGAGCAGGACCTGGTGCGCGGCGACGATGGTTTGTTCCGTATGAAAAATGGCACAGCGGCGCCGGCCGATCCGAACGTGCGCGCTGTCGGCGGCATGCTGGAAGGCAGCAATGTCAATCCGGTGGACTCGATGGTGACGATGATTGCGCTCGCGCGCTCCTTTGAAACCCAAATGAGCCTGCTGAAGAACGCCGAGAATAACGCTGCGAAAGCCTCCCAGATCCTTGCTTTGAATTAACAGTTTCTGCCGCATACTTCAGTTTGTGCATGGCGGCTTACGTCTGCCGCCTAACTGGAGAAGAAAATGATTCGTTCCCTGTACATCGCGAAGACCGGCCTCGAGGCGCAGCAAACCAACCTCGACGTCATCAGCAACAACCTCGCCAACGTCAGCACCAACGGTTTCAAGAAGTCGCGCGCCGTCTTCGAAGACTTGTTGTACCAAAACGTGCGCCAGCCTGGCGCGCAATCGTCCCAGCAAACCAACCTGCCTTCGGGCCTGCAGATCGGTACCGGTGTGGCCACGGTCGCCACCGAGCGCCTGCACACGCAGGGCAATCCCCAGCAGACCGGCAACTCGAAGGACATGATGGTCAACGGGAACGGCTTTTTCCAGGTCTCCCTGCCGGACGGTACCGCTGCCTACACCCGCGACGGCTCGTTCCAGACCGACGCCAACGGCCAGCTGGTCACGTCCTCCGGCTTTTTGATCCAGCCGCCGATCACCATCCCGCCAAATGCGACCACGATCACGGTCGGCCGCGACGGCACCGTGTCGGTGACCGCAGGCGGCACCACGGCCAGCCAGCAGGTCGGCTCGATCCAGCTGTCGAGCTTTGTGAACCCGGCCGGCCTGGAGTCGAAAGGCGAAAACCTGTACGTGGAAACCACCGCGTCCGGCACCCCGAACGCCAATACCCCGGGCACCAACGGCACTGGCGTGATCATGCAGGGCTACGTGGAAACGTCGAACGTCAACGTGGTCGAGGAAATGGTCAACATGATCCAGACCCAGCGCGCGTACGAGATCAACAGCAAGGCAATCACGACCTCCGACCAGATGCTCCAGAAATTGGCCCAATTATGATGAAACTGCTTTCCCTTGCCGTGCTGGTTGCCCTGACGGGTTGCTCCACCGTGCCATCGTCGATCGTCCAGCGTCCCACCAGCGCGCGTCCGCTGATGGTCGAAGGCTCGCCCGCCCTCGACGGCGCCATCTACCAGGCATCGAACTACCGCCCGCTGTTCGAAGACCGCCGCGCGCGCCACATCGGCGACATGCTGACGATTAACATCGTTGAAAAAACCGCGGCCGTGAAAGCAGGCGCCAGCTCGGGCAGCAAATCGGGTTCGGTCAGCGCCGGCCTGCCGGGCATCCTGCAAGGCAAATTCGGCGCCAGCCTGTCGGCGACCACCGGCAACAAGTTTGCCGATGGCGACAACCAGAGCGCCAGCAACACCTTCACGGGCACGCTCGGCGTGACCGTGACCGAAGTGCTGCCGAACGGCAACCTGATCGTGGCTGGCGAAAAACAGGTGGCCATGAACAAGGGCGTCGAGTTCATCCGCTTCTCGGGCATGGTCAGCCCGGACAATATCCAGACGGGCAATATCGTCTCGTCGACCCAGGTGGCTGACGCGCGTGTCGAATACCGCACCAACAGCCAGATCGACAAGGCCGAGATGGCCTCCATGGCATCGCGCTTCTTCCAGTCGCTGCTGCCGTTTTAAGGGGTAAACATGCGTTTTCGTACATTTTCCGCGTTGCTGTTGTCCTTGAGCCTGCTGGCGCCGGCCGCCCACGCCGAACGCCTGAAAGATCTCGCCAGCATTGCCGGCGTGCGCCAGAACCAGTTGTCCGGCTACGGCATCGTGGTCGGCCTGGACGGCACGGGCGACCAGACCACGCAGACCCCGTTCACGGTGCAGTCGATTGTCGCCATGCTGCAATCGAAAGGCGTGAACCTGCCGCCCGGCACCTCGCTGCAACTGAAAAACGTGGCCGCCGTGATGGTCACGACGTCGCTGCCGGCGTTTGCCCAGCCAGGCCAGACGCTCGACATCACCGTGTCGTCGATCGGTAACGCCAAGAGCCTGCGCGGCGGCACGCTGCTCATGACGCCGCTGCAGGGCGCCGATGGCCAGGTGTATGGCATGGCGCAAGGGAACGTGCTGGTCGGCGGCGTGGGCGTGCAGGCCGCCGGCGGCGGTGCGCAGGTACAGATCAACCACCTCGCCGTGGGCAAAATTTCGGCCGGCGCCACCGTGGAGCGTGCAGTGGCCTCCACCCTGGGCGCCGACAACCAGATCCGCCTGGAACTGAACCAGACCGACTTCACCACGGCCAGCCGCGTGGTCGAAGCGATCAACGACAAGTTCGGCCCCGGTATCGCAACCGCACTCGATGGCCGCGTGATCCGCGTGCGTACGCCGTCGTCGTCCGACCAGCGCGTGTCGTTCCTCGGACTGCTGCAGGGCATCGACGTCAGCCCGGCTGAAGCCGCCGCCAAGGTCATCATGAATGCGCGTACCGGCTCGGTGGTGATGAACCAGGCCGTGGCGCTGGAGAACTGCGCCATTTCGCACGGCAACCTGACCGTGACGATCAGCCCGGACGCGGCCCAGGTCAGCCAGCCGAACGCCCTGTCGCGCGGCCGCACTGTGGTAACGCAGACCGCAGCCGTGGAAATCAAGAAGGATCCGGGCAAGGTATTGATGGTCAAGGGCGGCGCCTCGCTGCAGGACGTGGTCAAGGCCATGAATTCCATCGGCGCATCGCCGCAAGACTTGCTGGCCATCCTGCAAGCACTGAAAGCGGCAGGTTCCCTGCGCGCCGACCTCGAAATCATCTGAGGACGCCACCATGATCAGCTCCGTCAATTCCGCCGACCAGTCCGGCAAACTTGCCCTCGACACCAAAAGCCTGGGCAACCTGAAGCAGGCCGCTGCAGCCGGTTCGCCGGAAGCGCTGCGTGGTGCCGCGACGCAGTTCGAAGCCATGTTCATCAACATGATGATGAAGAGCATGCGCGAGGCGACGCCAGCGGAAGGGGCGGACAGCGAGCAGACTAAGACGTTTACCACCATGCTCGACGGCCAGGTGAGCCAGAACCTGGCCAAGCGCGGCATGGGCCTGGCCGACATGCTGGTTCGCCAGATGAGTTCGCAGACTGCCAACGCCCAGGCGCTGGCCATTGGCGGGGAAGCAGGCGGTGCTGCATCGAACGGCATGCCGCAGGGGATGAACGCGTCGGCACTGATGACCACGCCGGGTGCGCTCGGCACGGCATTCGCGGCGAAAGCAGCCATCGCCAACCCGACCAGCACCGGCAGTGCTTCGCAGGCGCCGCACGTGCGTGCCTTCCAGGAAAAGCTGGCGGCGCACGCGGACGAAGCGTCGGCCGCCACCGGCATCCCGGCCAAGTTCATGCTGGGCCAGGCCGCGCTCGAGTCGGGCTGGGGCAAACGTGAAATCAGGAACCCGGACGGCTCGTCCAGCCACAACCTGTTCGGCATCAAGGCCGGCCCGGGCTGGACCGGCAAGACCACGACTGCCGTGACGACTGAATACGTGAACGGCACGCCGGTGACCAAACGCGAGAAGTTCCGCGCGTACGACACCTACGCGGACAGCTTCAAGGATTACGCGAAAGTCATCGCCAACAATCCGCGCTACGAAAAAGTCATGGCTTCGGGGGCGGACGCCTCAGCCTTTGCGCACGGCCTGCAAAAAGCCGGCTACGCGACCGATCCGCATTACGCGACCAAATTGACACGCATTATCAAGAATTCGCTGGCCTAAGCATGAACGATAAAACCGGCTTTTAACCACCAGCTTATAAACCGTCATCCCGGCGAAGGCCCACTGCTGTCCGGAATAAAATTCTTGACGTTTTCATGGGAACAAGCATCCCTGATGCTTAGCCAAGAACAGAGCTTTTTCCTGTCGTCGTCGATGGACTGATTCTTCGACTTCAGGTCGCTG
>Ga0265780_10000366_pt1 | contig 71599 bp, 71 predicted proteins | sample P1T30metagenome_FD_192432 | JGI IMG/M metagenome (GOLD analysis project Ga0265780, IMG submission 192432) | Plant litter microbial communities from East Loma Ridge, Irvine, California - P1 T30 | ecosystem: Environmental > Terrestrial > Plant litter > Unclassified | place: USA: California...
GTGATCAGTGTCTCGATCGACGCGCTCTCGCAGTCATCGAACGTAACGGTGGTGTAGGAAACCGGCGCACTGCTGATCGGTACGATCGGTGCACTGCTCATTGACGAGATGGGTGCACTGCTAGCAGAAATGACCGGTACATTGCTGCTCGAAGAGATTGGCAGGATGCTGATGGGTGTGGAGACAGCAGGAGGGATGTACGCAGGCGGAGTCTCGTACTGGGCCTGCGCGGACGCGCCAGTTGCAGCGGCCGCGACGGCGACGTATCTGTACTTCATCGTGAAAGTAAGATGTAGGTAGCTTCGGTGGTCGCGTTAGTGGATAATTTGGCGTTGTAGGGAGCGACAAGAAAGAATTAGTCGAGAAGGTTAGCTTTGAGGATCGAACGAATGGAGATCCACCTAAAGCAGTAATTAAAAGAGTGTTGGGCTGTCTGAGTAAATATCTCGGTGGTTGCAGCGACTTATACGGGTGCTGTTCGCGGCGTGGGCGTTTGTTGATTGCGGCAACATTCCTAAGCAGATTGGCGAACCCATTCCGCTGCCCGGCAATAAACAGCTGAAATCAGAAAGCCCCACACTCGACCGAGATGAGTAGCGGCATGGAGATACAAGCGTGGGGAGTGATAGCTTGGAAAAGGGCCAGAACGGATAGTGCATGGCTTTGCTGAAAAGTGATCGTGAGGACTATCACTTGACACTTGATCTCGCCGAGCGGTCACAGTGTATCATCCTCGTTGGTAGCAAAGCTCTCGATCGCAAAGTGACACATCTTTCAAAGGCCCCTACTGTCACGGGTCGACAGAATACTGAAACATATCCACCGTCCGATGTAAGCAGTAGCTCACGTCGCACGATCGATGTCAGGTACAGTATATGCCTTGTTTGCACAGTTGCATCCGGCCACGCAGCGGGTGGAGGAGAACCCTGAAGGAATTTCTCCGACGGTCTCAGATCCAGGTGTGGCTTGGAAATGGTGCAAATATGCCAGAGAAGATTGGTCCGAATGGGCGGCGCGTGAGAAGTAGTGAAAGTGCACAGACCATGCACCATCCGGTAATGCTTTCTGCCTGGGGCGCAAGCAATTTTGATGCTCACAGTTAGTTCCAATATATTCCATATATCCAGCGATGGAAGAGTTTGTCTGCCATAGCACAACAAGGACTCCCGGCAAGCACGTTTCAAACAAGCTGATAGCAGTTTGCTCAGAAGTTCCTCGAGAAGGGCCGAGTACAAACTCGTGACAAACTCGAAAGCAACTTGGAAACGATTGTGAAGAATCACAAATGCGCAAAGCAAAAGCGATGCTTGTCAAACGACGGTTGAACATCGTCGGGTCGGTATATTTTACAGTCGAGCTCAGCCTTTGGTCTTCCGTGTCAGCTTCATTCTCATCCTCTCCACTCGCTCCAACCAACCCCACTGTACCAATCAAGTCTCAACCGCACGATGCAGCGTAGAGAACCAACTCGCGACATCATCGACCTACGCTCATGGCCCGAAAAAATCCAACTAGACAGCGCCCCGCGATTCGTGGTCAAGTACCCGGTGGTCTTTTGCGACTGGTGTGAGCCCTGGAACCGATCGATCCTCGGCGTTGTGCGTCCATCTTGCCGTTCCCCTCCTCTCGATGACTTCGTCATTTAACAGCAGCATCACAGGGAACCCCCTTGACATACCGCAACATTGGGCCAACTTACTGCTACGTCCATCAATACTTCCACAATGAGCCAGCTGTGATGTATTTGCTCGCAAAGAACGAGTCGGGCAATCACAACAACAAGCCGGGGACTGGGCGGATAAAAGCGTCGGTGGACATGGCGGGAAGGATGTTGGAGAGGGTAGGCTGGGTGTTGTTGTGATTGAATCCAAGAATTTGCAGAGTTGTTTCGACGAGACGTGCGGGCTTGAGAGTTGGGATTATTCTGACTGAGGAAGTGGTCACTATAGACGCTTAGCGGTCAGCGTGCCAAGTGAGGTTCCATTACAAATCATGAAGCATCCAGACTCCATTCAAAATCGTTTGTTCATGCTCGCTCGCTGTCGTTATCGTCAATGTATTTCACGTCTTCAGCTCATCATCACAACCGCAACATGCAAGAATCCATCGCCCGAACTCGCCACCCTTCCCAACTCTTCCAAGTTGGCGCTCATAGGCGCAACTGCACCATGCAGGACCGGTTGAGCAAGCAATGGAGACCTTCTGCTCGGGAAGATGCTTTGCAAAACACCGTTCAACGCCGTTCCTAACGTTTGCGGTTGTTTTGATGGCAGGTGTAAGGGTACCAGTGACTGCACGACCCTGATATGGCCTGCTTTACCGGCAGCAGCTGCATCATCATCTTCTGCGCCTTCAGGGATCGTCTGTGATGTGCCCTGGCTCGCAGACATGGGGAGGTATATCTTGACGGGCACGTGGCGGATGGTGACGCCTGGCGGCTTCAGAAGCTTGTTGTTGATGGTGTTGAAGAGGTCCATATCATCTGTGAAAGTCGTATCAGCTCTGACCGCGGCAGCAGGTCATCAGTCATTCCAACATACGTGATTCCACGCTCGTCCACAAATTGTCCGAGTCCTCTTTGCTCATCCCCATAACAGTCCTAGCGCTTCCATTCCGTATGAAATCCGCCTCCTTGACCGCATTCACAAACGAATCGCGCATAGCCCTGCCCTCCGAGTCAAGCTGGTAGAGATGCTCGCTAGGGAACTCCGAGTAGTGCACCACCAGCTTCCACGGCAGCGGTGACTCCCCCAAAACGCCCGCGACGTCAACCGAAGCCTGCGAAGCTTCCACATGCACCCTCCGACCCAGGTCCACCGGGTCGGCGCCCGAGTGAAGGTCATACAGCAGGCCGACAGTGTAGTGCCATTTCAGCGGGACGTTCTCGAACTCGAACCAAGCCTCGTTGGCGGGCGTGTCCGGGTTGATGAGCTTCGGGGCGAAGAAGGCGTGCAAGCGCGGGAGCAGGAAGGCCAGATACGACAGGCGAGGGTACTGGATGAGATACGGTTCGGACTCGGAGTAGGAGCGGCAGTCTGCTGGCGCGAGGCGGATTTCCAGAGGCAGGCGGCCGTCCCAGACGCGGCGCTGGAGGGCGGAGAGGGCGGCTTGGTTTGAAGGCATGCTGGATGCTTCACCGATGCCGATGTAATGCAGCGGTACGGGTGGTGTGTGAGGCTCGCTCAATCATGATGGGAGGTAGTGGTGATGAATCAGCGCGTGAAGGCAGGAGGATGCGTGAGCAAATGGTCTGGTGAGGTGAAGCGAGGCCTGAGGTCCGCTTTGGGGCGAGTCTAGAGTGAGGTGCTCGTCGACCAAACAGAACACCATCCTGGAATTTGGGATAGCTAGACGATATCGGACGCTGTACTCTTACGAGTGTATCATCAATTTTGATTGTCCTACAGGAGTTTTAGTTGACCATCATAGCAAGCAATCGGACCTGATAACATTTCACTTGTGTCAAGGGTTAGGGTTGGGGTTATCGCTCGAATCCTAGTTGCGAGTACAATCGATCAAAACATCACGCAAGGGCCTGAAAGACATATTACCTCTCGTATTTCAAATGTACTGTTGTTGGAGATACATCTCTGTGTTGGACGCAGCCTTTGGGGCGAGTTGTGCCGTCTAATATCGTTTGCAACAACAATTAGACACTTCGGCTAGAGAAAGGCAAGAGCGACACTATGCAGCCCAACAACTCACCCTCTCTCAAACCAACAGCAACATCGAACAGGATTCACGATAGCACCGACCGGACCCACAAACTCAATACACTCGATACGAGAACGAGGTCATAGCGGGAGACCACACCGAAAAGCACTAATGCAACCTGATTCGTCTGAAGACGATGAATGCAAGTACCTAAAGAGTACCTAGTGCGTAGCATCTAAAACATCTACACAATCCTACAATTTCACAATTTCACGATCTCACAATCAAGAGTAATCAGCAGCCACAAGCCACGAGCCAAACTGCCGAATCTCGCCAATCACACTTATAACGCCATTGTGATTGTGCTGCATGGACATGGTTGCATGGGTATGCCGCGACGACATCCGAAGAAGTACTAGATCTCTCACGCTAGACATGCTCAACACCGAAAACCCCCAACTCCCGACCAACACGTGAGATCTGAAGGAATATCACTAACAGCAACCGTATCACGTCGTTACCGACGCCGCCACAACGCTTTCGAAGATCAGGCGGCTTCTTCGTTACCACGACTCTGGGCCCGGTGGCCGAGACATTTCGATGGACAATCGCGTCGACTCGCATGCGAATCGACTCGTCTCGTCGGGTCCGGGCAGGTTTGAGGAGATGGAAACAAGCCACCTACGTGGCGAGATCTTGGAGATGGCCAGATCTGTGGGAGCCGGCTGTGGGAGCTGGGAAAGACGATGGCACGATGTGGTGATGCTCGAGCCAGGCGGTTGGGATGGGCTGGCTGATAGGTTTCTGTCCAGCCGGAATATGTGCACAGTATCTGGTCGAGCGGTGTCGTTTTGAACGCGAACATTTAATCGACATACTTGCACGGCTCATGCCGAAGTACTCTACAAGTTCAACATCGTCTGAAGAGCCGAGTCGATGAGAATCTGAGATTGATGAAGGCGTGGATAGGTAGGGGTAGTAGTCAGCCCACTTGCAAGTTGCAGTACAGCTTACGCGACATTGATTCCGCGCTACTCTAGAGGACGGCCTCCGGAGCTCGGTTACCCAAGCCGACGAGCACATCAATCTCTGCGTGGATCCCGCGGCGGCCCCTCCCCACCCAGACACGAACTAATGCACAGCACACTTGAGGTTTGTGGTTGGAGCTTTGGGAAAATAAGGTTCGCCTGGCAGGTCAGTGGTCAATTTCGCCGGAGTCCCTGCCACGCCTGCCTACTCGCTGGCTAACACGCTTGCGAAGTTGTGTGTGTGTGTGTGGACTGGGCTGGGCTGGGCTGCCCTGACAGCCTGCCTTGCGGCGCGAAGGAAAAAAGCAGCAGCCGAACAGCGACGGACGTGGCGTTTTCCACCATCGGGCCCAAAAGAGCGAGCTGCTTTAGGCTGGCACCGAGGCCGTGTCTTGAGCGAGCCGCGCTTGTGGACTGGGACCGGACGGCGTCGCCGCCTCTCTGCCATGCCGACCCGGTGTTGGGGATATGACAGGTAGCTCGTGTGCTGTGCTGGTGCTGCCGGGCGTGGCGTACTGGACTGTGCAAGATGACTGTCTGTGGGGACTGCTACACACAGAGCGCCCTCTGCTTACTACTTACAACAGGACTGAACTGGACCGGACTAGACCAGACAGTAGATTGTGATTTTACATTGGATGAGGGGCATAAGGGCTTCTGCAGACAGGACTGCGTTGTCAAGGTCGTCAACGTAACGGTTGTGGTTTCGCGAGAGAGGTAGGTAATTTGCCAGCTTCTCGCTTGGATGCAGTGGGAAGGGATGTGGGCATGGGAGGAGGTAGACGTACCTGTACACATAACACGCTTCAACAGCACACGAGTGCAGTAAGGGCTTGGTTCGTGACTGCTGTATGCTGCCGCCCGTTGTACAGGTCGTGCAATGCGCATGAGAGGATGATAAAATGATAATACCACCTACCATACAACAGCAGAAAGATGATAAAAAATCAAGACTCGTCTCCAAGCTCGCTTCCAGGCTTCCAGGCTTCCAGGCTCCCTCACCAATCGATTCTCAATGGCGGAATGGCAGACCCGCATTCTTGCAAGGACAGGCACAGGGCAGGGAAAGCCGGAGCAAGCAAGCAAACAACGCACAGCTAATCCTCCGATCTATGTAATCCTCCGATCGACACGGCGGCGCGGGTGATGCTGTCGCGCCGAGCACGGCGTCGGGGCAGGCGGTAGTGCAGCATGTATGATGCATGTAGGGGTAAGATGATTTGATGGACACATGTCTAGCGGACATGCAGTGGGAATGTACTAATACATGTGGTGTATCTTTGGGTATTGGAGGTTTACTAGCTTGTCATACGTACCTGACCGCAGTGTTGAGAAGAGGCGAGAGAGTGAATTACATTTCTCAGGTACCTTACTACAGCACGGATAATCCGAGAGATGTCATGGAGAGGCTGGCTAGTGAAGAGTGTCTTAGACAAAAGGTCAGCGCCATTGTTGTCATCGCTTGCCTAGAGTAATACCATCTATAGTACCTTAGCTACCTGTGACGATGTTTGATGATACTTACCTTCCGTCAGCCTCTCAGGGCATAACCTATCCGTGCTCCTCTCTCTCTGTGCATATGCAGCTATTGCTACTTGCTGTGCCTTCCCGTTCCCTTCCCTTCCCAATAATCCCACTCTGCCTGTAAAGTGCCGAGTGACGGGCTCGAGATTGGTAGCAGCATCCAAGTCGCCATACACTTTACCGAGAACCTGGGACTGCAGCACTACAACCGCTAAAAATCGATCGCGCTGTCTGTCTGGCCTCGTCTGGTCTCGTCTACTTTGCATCCTGCGCCAGCTGCCCTGCCCTGCCAACGCGTGCCTGCGTGTACCAGTCAGTCAGTCAGTCGGTCTACCCACCACCAGACACCACCTCGCCTCTTCTGTACCTACCGTGCCTTACCTTTGCCTCTGCCATCCTCCGCAGTGCTCAGCCATCGAGGCCTTTGCCTTTTGCTAGCCCACACCTAATCCTGTTCACCACCAACACACGAGAGACGTCTCAGCACTTGCCTTTGACCTCGCCTCTGACTCTCGCGCGCACCTGGCCCTTTTTCGCCACCACAGCCACTGCCATTCGTCGTCGAAGACATGCAAGTCCACCCCTCGCCGGATCATTTCTACCACGGCCATCCCCCTTCGCAGTCGCCTGCACAGTCACACCACTCTCACTCTCAATCAATCTCACTCTCCCAATCGCAATCTGCGTCTGTCTCTGGCTATTCCAACGGTCTTGGCCAGTCTTACAAGCAAGAACCTCATTTTCCCTCTGACGGCCAACACTCGAGTCCCAACATGTATCCTTACGGCCAGCACCCTCAGCAACAACAGCAGCAGCAGCAACATCAACAACAACACCCTCAGCAACATCAACAACAACAACATCACCAACAACACCCTCAGCAACATCCTCAGCACCCCCATCATCAACCTCAACTTCAGCAACACCACCAGCACCCCGGTTATCCCGGCATGCAGTCCTCCATCCCTCCGCGCATGCCACCGCCCGGTCAGCCTGGCATGCTCCCTCCACTGCACACTGGCATGTCATCCAATACATTACCCGCCCTGCCCGGTGCTCAGTCAATGCCCTCAATGATGCCTCAACATCAACAAATGTACGGTGCACCCCAGCAAAGCATGCCGCCCCAAGTCAAAGCCGAGCCAAAGGCAATGTTCTTCAGCGGGATCAAAGGCGAATATCGCTACGAATTGAGAGTCGAGCAGCAGCCCCAGAGAGCCCGCATGTGTGGTTTCGGCGACAAGGACAGGCGACCAATCACGCCTCCTCCTTGTGTTCGTCTGATAATCACCCACAAAGACACAGGCCAGGAGGTCGACCCCGACACTATAGAGGGCAGCTTCTTCATTCTCCAGGTCGATCTATGGGACAGAGATGCCACCCGCGAAGTCAACGTTGTCCGCGCCTCTTCTTCATCCCCAGCAGTCAGCATCAGCACCGCAACCACAACTTCCTACCCGCCGCCGCAGGAGCGCACAGTGCTCAACCACTTCGGCCAGCCCATGTCCATGGTATTCTCGCCACAGGATGGTCAGGCGTATTATGATCCTTCGCAAGGCATGGGGTATGCTTCGTCACTGTACATGCCCCAATACCAACAACCCGTTCAAGTCCAGCCACCTTCGAACGCCATGTACACCCGCAATCTCATCGGAAGTCTGACGGTCAACGCTTCTCTCCTCCACGACACTCAGGACAAGCCAGGCTACTGGTTCGTGCTGCAAGATCTTTCTGTCCGCACCGAAGGCTGGTTCAGGTGAGTTTCCCATCCTTGTTTCCCATCCAATTCAATACACACACATCTAACTTCGAAGATAGACTCAAAATGAACTTCATCGACCTCGGCGATCCTACCGCCGACGCCGGCCTCAACCGTCAAAAGTGCCCAGTACTAGCCTGGTCTTACTCTGAACCTTTTCAAGTATTCTCAGCCAAGAAGTTCCCAGGCGTGATTGAGAGTACACCGCTCAGCAAAGCGTTTGCGACGCAGGGCATCAAGATTCCAATCCGTAAAGAAGGCAGACCTGAGAAGGAGGAGGCGGAGGAGGAGTGAAATTTTGACAAGACTTGAGCTTATACATGATTTTAGATAAAGTGTACGCTAGATGGCTGCCTCGAGAGTGTCTCGCCTCCTTTGCGGCCCGTGAGAGCGAATCTTGTGAGAAGATTGCGGATGCAGATGCGGTTGCGGAAGAGAATGAGGAGAAGGATCATCCCACAGACATGCTCGAGTCCAAGCTCTGTTCGCAGGAGGATGAGAAGTCGAGATCTCCTACGGACTCGGCAAAATGAGTACGGCGGGTTAGAGCCCGGCAAAGACAATTTTCAATAGGAAACGCTTGACGATGAAAAGAAGAAGGAGGCTTTTCGAACTTCGGACCGTCAGATGCCAGCAACAATCACCGACCCGCGATACTGGAAGCACTGCGAGCAGACTGGACTGTTCGCCCACCCGATCGGCTCTCACCATCCGCACCACCCACTCCCGTCGACTTTTTCCCTTCCAGCGACTACCTGGAGGGGTTTTTAGTACCGGCGGATCGCCGTTCGCTCTGTTGACAGCGCATGTGCTCTTTTATAGTCACTTTACTGCTTCCTTGCTCTTCTCCTGAGAGTGCGATATGCGCTGTCTCTTTTCTTTTCGGGCTTGATTTCTAGCACCGAGTTGTTAGCTTACTTCAAAAGCTGGGAGTTTTCGGGAACGCAAAATGATTAATGCATGGCATTGACCATTGTTAGACTGTTAGATACAGCGAATAGACTTTTGGAGGTTGTACGATAAGATATAGTCGCTACCGGGTATCATCGTCATCCTGTCTCACACGAACCAAAGCAGAAGACTCTCATTATTCTGCGCGCTCTATGTGTTGATGAATTTGATAATGTTATCGCCCATTCGATCCAACAATCTCGTATTCGCCAAGTCTAGAGCCGGACCTTGGACCCTTCTTTCACCTCACATCCCCGCAGAGGACAGACTGTGGACAGCTCCAGGCTGCTCGCTTATCAGCAACATCAAACGATTGGTCAAAGGTCTGCGCATTTGCTGCTTACATCTTCATAACTCTCAGCGCTCCCTCACTGATACTTTCACTTCCGCCCTCAGCCGATGACATAAACATCGAGTCAAGCTTTTTGTCTTTGCTTCCCCTCTGCCTGCGTGCTTGCTTGACATTGCCAATACCAACATTGGCAACGAAAACGGCGACGCGCCAACATTGAAAACACCACCTGACCAACACCACCACACAAACACCCGTTCAACATGGCTCTCCGCGGCGTCGCGCCCTTCGCGACCTTCCTCATCGTCGGCCGTAAGTCGCCTAGTCACCGTCAAAACAGCACCCGCAAGACAACCCAAGGCTAACCAACGCACAGCAACCTGCTTCTTCCTCGGCGTCCTATTCGCCATGTTCCCCTACGACTACAACGTCCTTTGGTCCACGCCCACCGCCCTGCTCGGCTCCGACCCGCTCCTCAGCCCGCGCGCCCCCTTCTTCGACCTGCAAGAAAACCACCTGAAGTTCCTGCACGCCTCGCCGCCCTTGATCTCGCGCGTCCTGCACATCGTGATTGGCACGGGCCTGCTGGGCTTCCTGATGAAACTCTACAAGCCCAGCGAGGCCAACATGCTGTTCGACGGTGCCAGCCTGGCGCTCTACATGTGCGGCATCGCGGTCTATGTTGCGAATATTGTGAAAGGCTTGAGGACTGTGACTGCGGGTGCGTACGGCGGAGCGGTTCTTGAAGAGGGCGAGACGCTTGTGGGGAAGGCGATGGAGGGCACGGATTCGATTTACATTGGGCGGGAGGATAGTTTGAGGGTGCTGGCTGCTAGTGACACTATCTTGGCGCTGGTGCTGGTCGGTGTGTTGGTTTTGCAGGCGGGCCAGTGGTATGCGCAGCGCAAGGAGGAAGAGGAGATTGAGTTGATGGACAAGGCTAGGGACGAGAAGAAGGCGAAGAAGGAGAGTGCTGCGGGTGGTAAGAAGAAGCAGTAGGCGTTGACTTGGTAGTGGAGAGAGTTGAGTGAGGAGCGGTGGTGACTATGTTGATGTTGTATACAGTGAGCGATTGTGCGTGTGTAGTTCACACAACTAAAACTATTAGAAGAGCCAGTATTGCTGTAATTTCAAATTGACAACATAAAGTCAAAACAAGACGAGCCTTTCAGAATCAAACTCATCCTCCCACCAACTTCCTCCCTAATTCGCCAACGTAACCCCCCTTCCCACCCACCCCTCCTCAATCTCCCTCCTCACACACCGCTCAAAGATCCACTCTCCCACATCCCTCCTAGCAACAAACCACCCAACCGCCGGCTCTGTCTCAACCCCAAACCTAATCTTCTCCCACCCCTTCCCCTCCCCACCAGTCAGCAGCGTGGGCTTAACATTGACAAAACCTCTGATTCCTCTCTCCTCTTCTCGGACTTTAGACTTGAACATATCCCTGAGGTTCCCTTCCATGGCGCCTTTATCGACATGGGGATGGTGCAACAGCCAGCGGTAGAGAGGTATGTAGAGGAATGGAATGTCCCGCGGACAATCTGGGGGTGAGATGCCGGTTGTGGAGATGTTTATCAAGAGAGGCTTGGCGTGAGAAGGGTAGGTGGAAGGCAAGAGGGCAGCGAGGATCGTCTTCGAAGCGTCCCGACAGATCGTACTATCCTGGATTCCGATGGGTGCTAGAGGGTTGGGGTGCAGGTAGAAGGACGTGGGGCCTATGCCGCTTATGATCAGGTCTACCGTCCTGGTGTCTTTGGTGGTGAGGGTGGTGGTGTCGGAGTTAATAGAAGGATGCAAGACGGTTCTCACGGCTTCGACATCGCGGATGTCGCCTTGGGTTATTGTCAGGAAGCGCGACTGAATGTCTGGGCTGATTCCTTTGGCGCTGAGAGAGTCTTTGAGCTTTTGAGGGGAGCGCGCGAGGGCTGTGCAGGTGTATTCGTTGCGCAAGCAGGCGGCGAGGCATGAGCCCGCGCAGTCACCTGTGGCGCCGAAGAATGCGATTGTGCGGGTCGACGACATTTTCGTTTAATTTTGGGATGCTGTAGTTTCGGGGTGGTGTGGTGTGTGATGACGATGTGTAAGTGAGGTTGAAGGTTTCGTACGTATCGGTCTAAATGCGAGTGGTCTTGTAGAATGTTGGGTCACTGCTCAAGCGAACGTCTTTCGATGTGCCAGGTACTGGTTCTTTACTATGAACGCGGAAACATGGAAAGGGAGCTTCAGTAATACTTATGCATGATGACTGCCTGCGAGACAGCACAGAACGGGGCTTCCAGTCCGTCTCATGACATGCGAGATTCGCATTCCACAATGCGTTAGGGCACCAACGTACGTACAGTTCATTGCATAGCTATGGTACGGTAGTGCAGTAGTTCACACCACCATTGAGCTGAGGTCGAAGGAAGTTGTGGCTTGCACGAGACAGCTGCTGACGGACTAATTGTCCCGCATGATTTCGACGTTCCAGGGCTCGTGCTTCTTGCAACGCGAATGCGAAGCGTCGGCGTTGTTGCTCCGATCTGGTAGCTGAGCTGGAGAATCGAGCAGCAGCTGCTCGGAGTTCCTGTGAATATGATCGTATATGTGGTGGCCTGTCGGTGAATTGTTGGTCGTTCATGAAACTATGGAAGAATGAAGTAAAGCGATGGATCATGAGTCGCCTTCAGGCATGCCACCGGGGATGAGCTGCAGGCGGTATTAGAAAATCGGCGAGGTAATGTAGAGAGACACGACTACTTGCCATGCAGATGTTGTTGCCGTTCAGGAGGATTTTGGGAAGTTTGGAGGTTGCGCCAGAGTAGTCGCTGTTGTTGCATGTCAGCTTCGAAGCGTCTTGTCGCGTTGTGAGTGGCGTACTATTCAGTGACGTCTTCGAGCACCATGTCTGATAGGTGTTAGTATACGCTCCCACTCCCACTTGAATAGGATACGTTTCCACTTACTGACGAAGTCGTCGAAACCGAGCAGGGTGCCGCTGAACTCTGTCGTGGTGGTTAGTTTGAATGCCAATCTTTCACTCACTCACTCACGACGAAAGACTCACCCTTGTCACCCTTCATGATGACTCGCATTCTCGATCCAATGCATCGATCGATCAGCTCCAGGGGCATCAGTTGGGAGGCCATTTTGTTTGGTGTTGAGTGTGATATGGGTGATGCCTCGTTGTTGCTGCCGCCCACGACGTTTGTGCTCTCCAAAGTGGTGAAACGTCACGTGAGAGATCTCGGTCGCGATCCAATGGACTGCTCGGAACTGACAGGCCCGACTCCCCGCCTCCCGCCGAGCCGCCGAGTGGTCGAAGTCTATATGGTTCGGGGAAGCTCAATCGTCACAGACCCTACTCGTACTTTTCGATATCGCATTGCATTCTTGCATTGCCGTCCTCTCCTCTCACTCCTCCCTTCAGACGCCACCTCCTTGCCTTCACAGCTTATCGATACTCATCGATTCGCGGCAAGGAATGTCGTATCTGCGGCCAACATGCAGCGACGCCGCAGCACGAGTGTCAAACATTCACATCTCGAGGCACATGCCCAGCTTCTGGCATGGCGACACGCAAGCGGACCATCATGTCGATACTGGAGTCCGCGCCACCCACGAGGACCTTGAGCGTCTTCAGCGTCTCCCTTCACAACGTCCTCTTGATCGAAGATGGGACGAGTCACGAGGACTCACTTTCGCCGAGCGCTCCCATGTTCCAAAGAACCACACTTGGACACCGAGGCGCGGGATCGTCTTTGCAGGCAATTTGAACCATCGAAGAGACTATGCGACCCGGCCATCCCGAACTGGAACCATAGGCGTCACGAAGCCGGCAGGCCAGGTTTTTGGCTCGGGCGGCCTGCCCTCTTTGGAGAAACCGTCTGCGCCTACACCCGCTGCCACTATTGTCCCAAAAGGCGCAAAGCAAGAGCAGATGGAGAGGGAGATCCGTGCCAAGGAAGCGAAGATTGCAGAACTGAAGGATGAAATGGACAAGCAAGTCAGTAGACGGGAAGTCAGGATCGCAGAACTGCAAAAGCAGAAGCAGGAAGTTGAATCAAAGCATCGCGATTTGCAAATCAAAAATGAAGAGCTCAGGGAATTATTTGACGAGGAGAAATCAAGAATGTACTCCAACGGCAGGCGAGATGCTGAAAAAGAGGCCAAAGAGGAGGCCGCGCGGGCTATGCAATCCAAGGTGTTGGACTTGGAAGCGCAGCGAAGAAGCCTCAGCGACCAGCTGGAAACAGCCAAGGCGCAATTGCCTGCGCTGAGGAAATCGATGGCGCAAGAAGTCGAAACCCGAGAAAACACACTCGCTAAGGAAAAGAAGGAATTTGAGGCTGAGATTGCGCAACGGTACGGTGCACTCAACAAATTCGACGACTTGGTGAAGCAGAATGCGAAAGAAACCAAGCAAGCCGCGACAGAAACTGCAGAGAAGCTCGAAGAGGTCTCCCGAGAGCTTCAGCTCAAGGAAGATGGCATGACGAAGAGGAAGGCGGAAAGAGGCAGCTACGAAGCTTACCGAGCCCAATTTCTGCAGGTTCACGACCAGCGGAGGACGCTAGACGATAAGCTCAAGATTGTGCAGAAACAACTCAACGCGGAAATTGAACGATGCGCCACCACCGCGAACGAAGATGGCTCGCAACAGGGGAGTCGCCAGGACTTGAAAGATCTCGAGAAAGAATTGGCAGACGTCCGCAATAGGTTGGCCAAGGTGGACGAAGAAACGAAATCGGCGGCCCACGCATCTAGAGTCCTCGCAACATCCACCCGGTTCCGTGACATCTCGATTGCCGCAGAGTCAATGAAAGCGACCCTGTACATGATGAGCATCAACCCTTTGAAAAATGTCAAAATTCTGACGACTACTGAGCTTGACGACATCGACGCGCAGATGCGAAACGCCTCGAACGCTACATTGCAAGAGGAGTTGAAGGCCAAGAAAGACGCTCTTGCCGCGCAATTGGGAACGCTGAACACTGTGATCAGCTTTGCATATCTGGATCACAGTATTCAAGTGCTAAGAACTCTCAAGACTGAAAGCTACCCCAACAAAGCCTCATACATGGCAACCCTTGATCTGAGGGCAGACATGGAAGAGGCGTCAGTCCGGGCTCGTGACAAGAGGAAGACCATGACCGACTTGTCTGGCCGCGATTGGCGACGACACCGCGCCGCATTAGACAACCTGGGTATTTTGGCGAAGAAGCAGGCACAGATCCTGGAAGCTGCCGGGCAGCGTGAGGAGCACGAACCGCGACTGGACGCAATGATCGACGAGAAGATTGCCGCTCTAATCGAAGACGTGCAATCGAAGAGGGGGTCGCTCTTTGAAAGCCACAAGGCAGCACGGTCTGCGTCAAGGCGTGCGGGCCCTACACGTGCGTCCTCGGCGCCAACTTCAAGTCCAGTGCGGAGGACGTTTGGAAGTACGACATTTCCACCAGTCCGGTCTCCACCAGTCCGGAGGCCAACTCTGAGGCTGAAAGAACCGTCGAAAATGACAAAGGCGGAAAACCAGCAGTACACCGATAACTGCAAGCTGAAAGCCAGGTTGTCTTCAGAACTCCGCGATCCGGCAATAACAATGGACGATCAGACTAGGGCAGAAAAAGTAAAGCAGTGCCTTGTCGCATATTTGCAGATTTTGGAGTATGAAATCAAAGAGCTCGACGCCAGGATGATGGCGCCTAAGACCGTGAACGACTCAACGAAGAAGGCCGAGCTTCAGAAAAGGTCAAAGAACAATAAAGTAGCTCACGCTCGTGCGAGGCGCGCTCTGGAAGCTGGACATGATCCATGGGCTGGAGGCAGAGCGATTAAAGCCTGGAAAAGTCAGAGCGTACCCGACACCCCATCGAAATTATTGGATGACGATGTGATGAAAGATCTAAGCTCGCTCAGTATAGCACATAAAGAGCTTCACTTGCGTCGATTAAAGCTTTTAAAGGACTCTGATCAGTTCAAGGGACATTCCTCGAGGGACCTAGCTTCTTTGCAACAACAGATGACGTCCATTAACATCAGTCTGAGAGAAGACCGCGTTCGCAACCTGCGGGTAAAAATCTCAACTCTCAAGTCTGAGGCTGATACCGACAAGACGTTACTTGGAAACCTCGAGATGTCGCTCAGAGGAGAGGAGGCAAGTTTAGATGCTGCAGCGCGGAAACCCACTCGCAGACAAAGAATGGCGCAACAGGCTCCACGGACTTCATACAAGCCCTTTCCAGACTCGGACACCGACACAACTGCCCCAGACACCACTGGCTTGAACCTGACACCAACTTCTACGAAGCAAGCAGCACACTCATCTTTCATAGGGCTTTGCTTCTCTCGTGACATCTCTCGGCTTATGGCTCTCCGACGAAATCGGCTCCCTGGAGAGTTGATTCAACACCGGAGATCCTTCATGTCAAGGACACAAGAGGCATCTTCGTGTACGCATACGCAAGCTTCTACTAACCATGGGGAGCACTATGCTCATGATCACAGATCTGGGGACTTTGCGGCTACGTCTTCAGACAAACATGTTGCAAACGACATTTCAGATGCTGGTACCTCACGTGAAGCTGCCTCTGATGACGATGACGCCAAGAGTTATATGCAGCCAGCTTTCGCTTCAGTTTCTTCGTCAACATACAGCCATCCATCCACAAACAACACATCTGCACAAACCAGCACCATGTCTGAATTGGAGGAGGAAACTTCTCCCGCATATGAGATCCCAACAAAAGACAAAAGGAATGCTCTCATTGCTTCGCGGAATTCCACCGCGTCTTTCTGGAAATACAGCATGTACAAGAATGCTGCAGGCGAGGCGCCGACGCGTCACTACTGCACAACATTTGAGCAGACGGAAGCCCAGCTCGCGAAGTTTGCTGGCGAGAAAGTTGTGGGCTTTGACCTTGAATGGGAGAAGTTCAAATCCAAACCCGGCGAAGATAGTGCCAAACGCTGCGTGTCTCTCGTGCAGATCGCGTCCGAAGACAAGGTCGCGCTGTTCCATCTTGCTCTCTTCCGAGGTGGTGATTCCGCTGCAGCACTGATGCCGCCGGCTCTACGGTCATTCCTCGAAAATCCAGAGATCATCAAAGTCGGTGTCAACATTGGTGGTGACGCGTCACGGTTGAAGAGATGCTTCGGAGTGGAAATGCAAGGCAATATCGAACTCAGCCATTTGTACAAACTGGTCACGTATGGCGAGACCAATCCTGCCAAAGTCAACCGCGGTCTCTACGCTCTTGCCAACCAGGTCAAAGAAGTACTGCACTTGCCTCTCTCGAAAGGTGAAGTGCGAACCAGTTCGTGGTCAAAACGTTTGAACGACCAGCAAACCGAATACGCCGCGTCAGATGCCTACGCTGGGTTGAGGTTATTTTACGAGCTCGAGAGGCGAAGGAGAGCCATGGAATCTAAGCCGCCCCGCCCGGCTTTCCACGAGCTGGGACTGCCAATCCTGCTGGGCGAAGACCAGACGGCGCCTTCAGAAATACAAGCCGTCGAAGCAACCGAAGATCCTATCGACGAATCTGCGGCCCTCCAAGAACAAGACCAAGATGACGACAGCGACGACTTCGAAACCCCCGAGGACCTCGAAGCCCTAGACGCCTACCTCGAATCCCAAGACGCCATGGCACTAGCAGGCAGCACATCCCTTCCCGAAATCACTTACCCCACCCTCCCACCACTTGAAGACGCCGCCTCCGAGCCCTCCTCTAGCTTCGACTCCGCCTCCAGCCTCCCCGACGACCCCCTAACAAAACCCACCCGCAAACCCAAGACCCCAAAATCCACCACCATCTCCGCTAGTACAGCGCCCACTTTCCCCTCCCCCGAAGCCGCCACCGCAGAGATCTGGTCTACGACCTGGCAAGCCAACCTACCAGCCACCCACACTGTGCGAGCGACCAAGCAAGCCCTGCGAGCCTACCATATCTGGCACCACCAAGGTTTCACGCTCGAAGAAACGGCGGCTCTGCTGCGCAAGGACCCGCCGCTCGCGCTGTCGACGGTTGTGACGTACATCGCCGAGGTTCTGCAGAAGGAGGGGTTGGAGTTTGATGCGGCGAGGACGAGGGAGATTCGTGAGAGGTTGCCGATTAGTATTCGCGGGAGGTATGGGCGGGTTTATGCTAAGGCTGCTGGGGAGAGTGCATGATCTGAGTGAGGTGAAAAGCTGGCCGGCTGGATTGTGATGCCTGTATCGTATTGTACAGATCTTTTGAAGACGGATGCATGAGGTGGTGTATATAGACTAGCCTTTTCTTCTATCTACTTGTAGGTAAGGAGGGCCATTTTCGGATCGATTAAGATAGAACAGAAAGGACCGGCCTCTTGTCTAAAATTTAAAAACTCCACTCCAAAACTCCGGGTCCATTTCATTTCCTCCAAGCCCATTAACGTTCCAGACCGTTTTTCAAACCCCTCCTCCAGTCCGGATCCCTGCCCTCTCCATAAACCCGCTGAACGTCGTCTGCCGCCTGGTATCGTCCTCGCGCGCATCATTGACAACCGACAAGCCACCTTGCTGTGAAGGTGAAAACGGGGTTCCAAGGGCGCGATCCGCATATCGAGCCTGCGAAGCCGGGACGCGAGTGGGAGTCTGATCGAACGAGGGCCGCGAGCGGACTGGTGGTGGGAAGTGTGGAGAGGAAGACAAAGTTGTCCAGGAGGAGGTGGGTTGCAAACTTGATGACAGTTCTGAAGGTAGCCTTTGATGTTGATTTCGACTTTGTTCTTTGCGTTGGTTGGGGGAGCAGCCTTGTAGCTCGATGCGGGGCATGGAGATTTTGATCGTTTCGGTGCTGTTGGTCGTCGGAAGTTGGGGTCGTGTGCGCTGTTGATGAGCAGGAAGCGGATGCCGGGCGCGGGTGTTTAACGGTTGTGGTGCGGCTGCTGCGTCTGCCGTCATTTCCCTTCGGAGGGAATGGGAAGACTTCTTCGAACGAAGGGCGCGGATGGGGGAGATTGTATATGCGTGAGTGAGGGTGCCGCGCTTGAGATGCGATGGGAAGTTGTTGGTTGGCGGTGTAGGCGGCGATTGGAAGGCAGTGGACCGGGTGAACAGAGCGCGTATCCTGGGGGTCGGCGCGGGAGTGATGGGCCCGGTCGCTGTCGCGGTGTAGCTCCCATTACTATTAAAATCCAGAGGGTCGACGGCGCGAGGCGGAGAAGGTGTGCCGCGGACAAAGTCTGTTCTGTGACCGTTCGCAGGATCGGAGACTGGCTCGGAAATCGATCGCATGTGCGTTGGTCGCCGGCATGGATCGGGTGTTAGGCTTGTCAATTGATCGGCGGCGGAGAAATGCTTCTTCTCGTTGTAGTAGTCCGTGTGGTTGTTGCGATTACGATGTTGACGTCGGCGTCTTTTAAGACACCACATCAATAGAGCGACGACAACAGCCCCGATTACTATTCCTGGGAAGAGACCGGCAACGAAGCTTTTCCCTGAGAACTCGTCCGCAAATCGTTCTGCGCTACCGGTGATGTCTAAGTCGTTGAGAGTGTTGGGTGAACGTGACGCTGTAGCTGATGGAGAAGATTGTAAAAGGTGGTCGCTGGTGGTGGTCGCGCTTAGAGAGCTTGTTGGCGATACTGAGTTGGTGAGTGTTGTGGTGGCTGAGGATGTCATTGACGCTACTTCAACCGCGCACAGCCCACTATGGCAAGTCGCTCCAGGCGGACAACACGAATCTCCGCACTGGTCAAGTTGCGCAGTCGGGGTTGAATGGAGTTGGTTCCCGGGGAATAATGTGGCGTTCTGTGCTGTTCGATCGCAGGAGATGGGCGAAACGAACTTGCAGTCCTGGCCAGCAGGACAGCAGAGAACAGCGATCGCGGCGGACTCCAGTTGTAGGCATACCGCAGATTCTGGGCAGCAGAAGTCGGAAGGGAAAGGTACGCCGCATTGTTGCAGAGAGCTATCGCCGCCGCACATGGATTCTGTTCTTCTTTCGAGGCCTGAAGACATAGGTCTTGACAATGCGGCTGCCGTGACGGTTGGGAATATGTTCGAGACCTGGGCGATAACAAGAGCAATCAAGAAAGTAGTAATCTCCATGTTGCGCTACTTCGTCGTCGCAGTAAGAAAAGAAGAGGGTATGCAAGAAGAGAGAACCTTGGAAGATGACCAAGACGGCGCAAAACACGAAAGAGGATCAGAACTGGTGGTGCAGAAAGCAAGACATTGGTGCTGAGATCAGGAACAAACCGAAGCCATGCTATTGTCCTACCGGTTTGAAATGACTATAGGCCATGTGCAGGCGGTGTCTGTGAAGGCATGTGCGCATCACGAGGGAATGGCCACTGCAAGCGCTGTAGAATAACGCGTGACCTGATCGCGTCTGGGTAATGACGGCACTAGAGAATGGGCGGTATATTTTCGTCAATGGAAGCATGTCGTTCTAAAGTGTGCGAAACAATTGTAAGCGCCGTGTTTCAATACCACCTGGCTGCAGTGGAATGGAGAGGTGTGGTTGGAACAGAGGCACAGCCGCTCAGCCGCTAGCCCAGGACAGGACGATTCCCGCTGCGGCCTTTCTCGGGGGTTTGAATGGAAGGCATCGCCATGTCTGCTGGGCCATGAGAGCCGCCGGAACACTCAATTGCCGCCACACACAAACCCATCATGATCCCCAGAAGAATAGCGCGCCCTCTCGGCGCCTTCGCCAAAGAGTGGACACGCCCGTCTTGCGTATGTGAACACTTCTTTCGAGCGTTGCAAAAGGAATCAATGCGCTGACAATACTCGCCTACAGACCCGCGCCTCTCCTACCACATCCACCAAAGCCATCTCTCAGCAAACACAAAGCCGTGCCTTCTCCCGCTCCCTCCAACGCGACAGGCGCACTGTGCCCGAGCTGGTCTACGATAAAGAGTTCAAGGAGCACGGTGTACCCGGCCTCTTCAGCGAGACTGGTGTCCGTCTGGGATGGACAACCTATCAGGACATGATGGTGCAGAAGTTGGACGAGCTGCTGGCCGGCGAGCCCGATGAGAATGCAGACGACAAGGCGCTGCTCCTCAAGTACGCACGCGACCCGCAAAGCGCTTCTGTCTTCAACCACGCTAGCATGGCCTTCAACAACCACTTTTTCTTCCAGGCCCTCAGCCCTGAGCCGACTCCCCTGGACCGCTACAATCTCCTCGAGAAGAGTCTGATCAAGACTTTTGGCTCCATCGACACCCTCCGCACAACTTTCCTCGACACCGCCGCTGCCATGTTCGGCCCGGGTTTCGTCTGGCTTGTCTGGTGCAAGGATGTTGAGGGCAGTGGTAGCAAGGGCGCATGGCGCATCCTTGCGACCTACGCCGCCGGTACTCCTTTCCCGGAAGCCGGCTACCGCCAGCAGGGCATCGACGCCAACACCTCATCGGCTGCCTCGTACGAGAAATACCAGGCAAGCAACGCTGTTGCCGCATTCGGAGCCCACAGCCGGCACGGCCAGAACATCTCAAAGATTCCGCCCGGAGGCACAAGCGTCGCACCCGTTCTTTGTGTCAGCACCTGGGAGCATTCCTACATTTACGACTTTGGCCTGAATGGTAAGCGCAAGTACTTGAGCGACTGGTGGGCGGCGATTGATTGGTACCGTGTGGAGCAGCGCACTCCCAAGGAAGCGGGAGACGCTGCTGCCAGATCCATGTTCATGTGAGCGCGATGTGCGATTCATCGTGCTTGGTAGCAACGTACTCAAATCCCTCACATACTATGCTGGTGTATCACGGAAGAGCAACAAAAAGAGCAGGCACGAGCGAGGTCCGATCGAGTATCATCACCTCTCGGCATAGCATCCACGCAGGTCTGTTGGAGTATCGGAGATCTGGAAGCCGCAGGCGTACCCAGAAAGAACAGCGATCCGACGAGATTCGCTGCTCGCCGACATACGGGATGTTGTGTGCAGTCCCTTGAAGAAAAAAAAGAAAGGACGGGTTGCGGCCTATAGCCGGCTCGCTCTGTATAATAGCATTTCGAAACCGCGATACAATTGTAGCAACATGTAATTCTTCGTCAAAATTCTGAAGCGTGGCGCGAGGAAACTTGCTGTTGACCGATTTCAACGCATCGATCCAGCATGTAGATTAATGTCAGATCTCCATACACCGTGGCATCCCTTCAACGGTACAGTCTTGTCTGGTGTAAGAGGTAAGCAGCGATACCTCCAGACGAGGAAGACCTTGAGTCTGTTGGCCACCGCACGATTACGCTTGTTGTTCTAAGTAGAAGTCCGACGGAGGTGACTCTACTGCCGTTCTACAGGTAGCACACGTCGACTGGGTGTCATAGTGACAATCAGAAGCCGTAACTCGTTGGAGCATTACAACAAGCGAGGGCCTGTGTGGAATGCTTGTTAGGCTCCGACGTGTTACCTTGGTAGTTCGAGTCGAGTCGAATTGGGTTGGTTTGCCTATGTATTACCTCGTCCAGCGAGAGTGGTTCGATTAGCGAAAGTATATGTGGCTATGTTTGTAGGAACATTTGACGTGGTACCAGCACAGCTCTAGCTGCAATAGGGCAGACATTCCAGACACGCGAGCAAGAAGCTGTCAAGGACGTTTCTGCACCTACGGCTGGCTCCGGCCGCCGTGCCGCGGCCCTAAAGCGGGAGGATTGCGTCGAATGATGCCTTTGAGAGAGATACAAGAGATGCAAGATCGAGCAAAGGGAAAGGCGTGGCGAGGGCGGCATGCTGCTGTGGCTGCATGTAGCTAATGTTGAGGATTGCCTCGACAGCTTCGGATAGCTCAGATCAAGGAGACTTCGGAGCTGCTGTACCTGCGTGGGTCTCGAACGGTCAAAAAGCCCGATCATGAGACTTCTCTCGAGCTGTGTACCGTGATTCTGCCAGAGAGTGATCTGCAGATAGCTGCTGCTGATTGCGCGGGAAACAAGCTGGTGTAATAGTTTTGTCTAAACAGAGTTGCAGCAGCTGTTCGGGTGAAGTCTGGGTCGGACCCTGCCACCCTGTGCGGGCGCTAGAGTGTGGGGTGCTTTTCTGATGCAATGCAATGCAAACGTAGTGTGGAGGAAGGAGTGTGGACCGCAGACCGCAAATCGCATGCCTTTGTGGAGGCGAGGACGTGTCGTGTCCATGTGCTACGGCGGGGTGCGTGGGTGCGTACAAAAGCAAGATGCCTTGAGTGGTGGCATGTTCGCCTTAGTGGAGGACAGTCCGCGTCCTTCCGCCGTGCATGCGTGAGAGCAGGGACTCGAGCATGGCCATTGGCACACGTGATGCCGGTACGTGGTACAGAACAAAGAACACTGCAGCTGGGCGGCTGCCGGGTGGTGTATCGTGGTTTGATGATAACTCCACGCAAAGTCCCTGGCCCCGCTGGGGGCTGCAAGTGAGGTTTCGACCCCGCAATCTCTGGAATCCTTGGCGAAGTTAAGCTTCGCGTCATCTGGCGGAAGTGGGCGATAAAGGAACTGATCGACGGTGCTCGCCTCGCACCTCGCGGCCTCCTTTCGTCTTGTTGATCCTACCTATCTTCTTCTTCCTCTTCTGCCACCTACTACAGTCAATACTCCTTCTTCTCTTCTTCCTTTCAATCCCAACAACACCACTTCACCCAACGTATCACCACCCGTCCAGCAACAATCAGCTCGCGAACTCAATCGCCCTGGTGACGTAAACGAAACACTCACCACCACCACACCCTCAACTACTACGGGCTATTCAGGCTCCCTTGCTCGCGCCCTCGCATACCACAACACACGCCCACTGAGGCACACACCGCTGGCTCCTGTTGGCTTTCGGTCAGCATTAGCCCACATCACGTCTCGACACTAGCAAGCCAATTCGCTTGACAGTCGCCGCAATACCACACCGCCGCATATATCCGCACCTATCCGTCCGTCCGCCCGTAAGCACGAGCACACGAACAATGGCCGACGAACCGACCTCCACCTCCCAGTCTCCGCCGCGCACCCGCCGCTCGTCTTTTGCTGGTGCAACCTTCGCCGACTTGTTCGGCACAGCTCGCCCTTCCGTTTCAGCTCCTCGCAATGTTCCCAGCACTGGCAACGGGGATAACCAGCAGTACCCTGGTCCCATCACCAATGCTGCCGCTCAAGCCCAGCGTCGACGCATGTCATTGACTACACTGGGTCTCTCTGGCTCTCCCACTGCAACTTCCCCATTCGGCTCTTACCGCGGCCGTGGTGAGAGCATCGGGTCCGCCAACAGCGGCAGCATCGACGAGTCTGCCGTTGAAGATGACTTTGCCAAAGACCAATCTACACCAACCACACCATTCGCCCGCCGCATGAGTTTCGGCGCTCGCGCCATGAGGGATATCAGATCTGGTGGTAGTGGTGGGGGAGGAGTTGATGGAAGCCCACCCCAAAATGGTAGATCTATTCCGCCCCCAGCTCCTTCATCACAGCATGCACGGCAGGCATCTACGTCTGTACCATCTACCGGGACAATCTCTGCCCGTGACGGGAAGGGTCGAGGTTTGTCTTCGCTGCCCTCCAACAAGTCTTCCCTTCCTGCATCTTCATCCCGCACATCGTTCAGTATTCCGTTTAGCAATAGACGGCTGACCATAGCTTCTGCCACAGGCGAAGGCTTCAACTGGTCCGAAAACCTACGATCCCGTGCGGAGCGTACTTCGATTGCCGGCCCATCCGGTGGCGGCGGCGTTGGACTTCCCCTGGGCTCCCAGAACCACTCTCGCGCGAAGAGTATCGCCACTATGGAACCGCCTGTTCGCGAGATGCCGCCACAGCCCAGAGCAGCCAAGAAGCCAGACCATTTCCAGGAGAGGATTCTGAAGGGCGACTTCTACATGGACTAGTGGGATCACTCGGCTTAGTGGACTGGGAATCGGAATTCTGCCGGCATTGGGAAAGCAACTGCTTGCGTCCTATGTATATCTTGAGAGCTTTCTACTGAAAAGAGGAAATTTTTCGCCTCTCTGGCTTACACTGGCGCGACACCAGGAAAGCTTCGAAAAGTATCTCATCCGGGGCTCATCTATTCTATACGCCAGTTTTGTCTGATGTCTCTTCGACTTTTTGAGACAACACCGAAGTACAACATCCATCGGTTGGGAAGCACGTAACCCAGCGCAAGAGTTTGGGCATCATTTCTCATACATCATTATCTCGTTATCAAAGCATGAACACGGCAGAGTCAGCCGCAGAGAACATGTTCACCCGGTCTGGTCATTGGCCGTGTTTGCTTTGCATTTGACTCGACAGCCTCAAAGAAAGCTAGGATTATTGGGATGGGACGGGATGAGTTCGAGTCATGGAAGGCGTCAACGAGGAACCGATTCGGCAGACTGGGTCAAGTGGAATGAATATGGAAGTCTTGTGGATGTGATTTTGCTCCCCACCAACGGGAAGGAATGGAAACATGTCCTGCGGGAATGCAATTTATCTGAATGAATGTATACGAATTATGAACAAATGCAATACTTTTGACGATATTGTTGACGTACGGCCTCTTTTTCTTCTTCCTGCCGCCCTTTCTCTTCTCAATTGCTAGCTAGATATATTGTGAATCACAGGGTTCGCCTCCGCGGTCTCTGCCTGCAAACGAACATCTTCTTCACACTTGGAGCATGCATGCTGTTGCTGGGAGAAACGAAGGTCAAAGACATGTCTGAAACATCTAGCCATTTGTGATCTCTTGGTTTTCGGGTCGCTGAGATACCTTTGGTGTGCAGGGGAAGAGCAGAATTCGCAAAAGGTAGATTGCACAGCAGTCCAATTTGTATCAACAATATCGTCAATGCAAGCTGTTGTATCAGGCATGGCAGGCAAAAGCGTGGTGTGATTATTTGTTCAGGATGCCAAGGGAATTTGGGGTTGTCTTCGGGACGCGAGACATGTTTCGCCTCTCCAGCAACCTCACTTCCTCCCTCTCTGCACCCCACGACACTTTTACACGCACGTTGTCCACACGCATGGCAGACAATCACTTGGTAAAATTTTCGAGTTTTTGCCTAACAACTTGCTTAGTGCTGCATTTCCATTGAAGTTGAACTCCGATTTGTACAGATTGCTCGAGGAGTCGAGACCGTTGACCGTTGTCGAAGTGGCCGGCATATTGAAAGTATAACGCGCCACAGCAGTACCGGATCTGGAACAACAACACCGAAAGGATGTCCAAGCGTCGTAAAATTTGCAGCCTGGTCAAGTCTGGATATACTAGCGTCTGCTCAAGATGGCCGAGTGAGGAAATGTCCTAGACAGAAGGCTTGACCGAATGCTTGATCACCTACCACGGCCCGCCCGCCTCTTCATTCCTGCGTCTTCCCGCCCATGTGGCTGTGGAGAGAACGGCGTTTTTGGCCAGCCACGGAAGATGTATATGATTGCGCGTCAGCCTTAGGGATCGGGTCGATACCGCATACAGCATCACCATCTGCACTGATCCTCCGATGGGCTTGGATAATCTTCACGATGCTCAAAACGCCAGTGGCTAGGTGTACTGGGTGGTTGGTACCAGGAACAAGTTGATAAAGGCAAGTGTACTTCTCCTTCTCAATGCATTCTCACATCCAAGCCAGCAATACCAACAATTCTCCTCACAAATCTATCATCTCTCTTCTGTTCAAATCAGCACGATTTCCTCTCTGCAAACGCTTCGCCAGTAACTCACTACTCAACACAATGGCGCCCTCATCGCAACGGATGCTTGCCATACTTTCCCTCGGTCTGGTTTGCGCTCCTCAATACGTAAGCGCTCACGGCTGGATCACCACTCCCCCCTCTCGACAAGCTTCCTGCGCAGACAAGTCAGTCGAAGAAGCCTACTGCGACGGTGTTACATACGAACCTCAATCAGTGGAAAGCCCCAAAGGCGCTCCTTTCCAAACCGATGTTGGCGAGCACATCTGCAACGGCGGCGGCAGTCGCTTCGCCGCCCTCGACACTACAGGCGCCGACATATGGCCGCAGACCTCCATTCCCGCCTCGCAAGACCTTAATGTAGAATGGAAGATCACCGTTGGCCACAAGACACAGAACTGGATCTACTACATCACCAAGCCTGAGCTCCAGCTCGACCCTTCGCAGCCTTTGACCAAAGACGACTTCCAAGAAGAGCCCATCCTACTTCTCGACACCGACACCAGCGCCCCGCCCGCCGCCGTCAGCCATGTCATCCCGGCCGAAGGCTTCTCAAACCACAGCGGCTACGCCGTCATATACGGCGTCTGGACAATCGGCGATACCGGCAACGCTTTCTACAACTGCCTAGACGTCAACTTCGAAAACGACGCTGCCGCTCCCACTACCGAGGAACCTCCTGCGGAGACTCCTCCTCCCACTACCACCACCGCGTCTTCGAACAGCACAACAGCAGCCGCCACAACAATGGCAACTTCGACCACAGTTCTCCATGGCACTGCAGTCTCAGGAACCGCAGTCTACGGCACAGCCGTCTCTGGGACTGCAGCGGCTACAGGCAGCCTGTCGACCGCGACAGGTGGACTCGAAAACGTCGGCTACAACTCGTCCTCTAACTCGACCATCCTTACTCTCCATGATCGTAGGGTCCGCCGTTCGTTCTTCGCATGATGAGAGTCGGAGCTTGGCTTCATTTGTCTTGTTATTTTTTCTTTTCACATTGCGCAATACCCCTTGCATCCATTCATGATCTCGCATTTTTATCGGAGTTATCAACGTACATATGTGTACATTTGGGGAATTTGGTCTCTTTATAAGAAAAAGCTTGTGTCACGTTTTTTTGTTCTTCGTTCTATCCAAAAAATTACTAACACAGGAGGAAAAGGAGTTCAGGGAATTTATCATATTTCTGCTGTCCATTCTACATCGTTCAAATCATTCATTCTATCCAAGTCCATCAAGATCCATGAGATCCACTCACGTCGCTTCTGCTCACGTGCCAACATTGGACCCAGTCTCTACGTGTAACCGCTTACTCATGACTCTAGCTAGTCTCCTCTCGATGAGTATGACGATCGCGCGATGGCCCTCTCACTCCGGTATTGATCTAGACGTGGACCGCCTCGTGGCTTATATTGTCAGATCTCATGTGGTAGTAGTGGTGTAGGTAACTTGAGAGGTCGAGTCATGGCGATCACATGCTGCCATTGAGAGAAAGAATACGTGAGTAACTAAAATCTGTACATAAGTTCAACAAGTCCCACTAAGTACTGCCATTGACTCCAACTCCAATCTAACGGAGCGTGTCTGCTAAGAACGGGCAAACGGATGTGGCGGCGGCGGTGGAATGGGAGCCGTTCTCGGAATGCCCGCCGCATTCGCATGCACCACGGCGTATCTGGTTGACTCGAACTCCAATCCAAGTCCAGTCCAGCCGCAAGAGAAAAGTCAGTCCGACCGCTCTAGGTACTCTTCGGCACCCTCAACCTACAAACCGGCTGCTCCTCACGCGTCGCAGCAGGATCATGTGGCCTCGTAGCGCTCTCCACAAACAGTCTCTTCACGAGCGCCCAATTATGCCCCAAGATCACAAGCTCTAACGGCCTGCGACTGAAGAACGGGATGATCCCTCCCTCCACGTCGAGCTCCAGCGACGCAGACTCCAGCCCGCTGAGAACAGCCATGTCCTTGAACCATTTGGTCCCGCGGACATCCTCTTCCGTCCAACGCACCTCCCCGGCGGGCCAGTGCGAGTGATCCCGCCAGCGCGCCTCCGAGTGCATGTGAATGTCCAGGACAGAGTCCTGGACGTGGAGGCGGCGGAGGCGAGGGCACATGGTTGCGAGGGCGCGGGCGAATTTGGCTGCTTGGTCCATGCTGGTGATGTGGACGGCTGTTACCAAGGAGAGGCCCGAAAATGGGCGCTGATGTTCCAGGCTGATTTGCGGGTTCAGGCCGAAGAAAGTACCGTCGTAGTAGTTGATTGCCACGGGTGTCGTGGCGAAGAGAGCTTCGGTGGCTTCGGTGAGCCATTTCTTGCTGACCAGCAGGCGGTCAGTGTAGCGCTCGTACTTGCGGGGCTGGGTCGAAGGTGTCAGTTACTAGCCGACGGAGAAGGGGATAGTGCGGTACCGAAGGTAGGAACATGATAATAGAGGGAATGCATGAGCTTACCTTGAACGGCTTTTCGTCGTTACTCGAGTCGAAGATCCTGTCCCTCTGCATGCACTCGAAGGCGGATCCGTTCAGCATGCTGATGGGCTTGCCGGGTGTACCGTAAGCGAGTTGAAGGATCTCGTCGCTGATCTCCTTGGGGAGAGCCCACCATTGACACGCGCCGTTCCTCGGTGGCGTGGCCGGGTTGGGAGAGGACATGCTCTGGAGAGAGTTCTCGCGGGTAGAGAGCGCGAGTTCAGACATGGTTACTTTTGGTAGTAGCTGGAGATTTGATAAGAGCTTGAAAGATGCTGATGTTGTTATCCTTGTTGGAGAAGATGCAAGATGTTGCAGGAGCCGAGATGTGTATATATACCAGGCAGACGAGACCGACGGCCTGCAGAACATTGCACAAGAGCAGGTTTGCTTTCACCATCTCGTGATGATACCGAGGAGTCCACGTGCATGTGGAGTTTGATATCGCCGTTGATAGGGCGGATGGGCATGCTTAGAGTTTGGTCAGCATCACGACGCTCCTGATACGCCTTTGGACCACGGCCCACTCCCACGAGCCATATTTTCGAGTCCGGACTAGTGATCACAAGTAAGCAGTATGTCCTCAGAACGCTTGTGCTTTCAGCAGTTGGTAAGGTGGTAAGCTGATATGTTCATTTTTCGACTGTGGCGATACTCCTCTAACTCCAAGCGCAGCAGCATGATTTGGTCCCTCCGCGTATGCATCCCATCGGTAATACGACATTTTCCGAACACGCCTCTCCATGCCCGTCCCGGCTGTCTTATCATACATTTCTCCCCGTCCGTCAATAACTTAATGGCTCAAAGTGTTGCGTCCCCGGATTCTTCTCCTCTTCAGCGTATTCCTCCCATTCTTCGACCTCAACCTCGAAAGGAAGCCGTGTCTGCGCTTGCGGACGCGGTGTGAAGGGTCGTACGTGTCACGCTTTGCGCCGCGGACTTGCAGAAGTGAGAGCGTCGGGAGCTGGACGAATGCTGTGGTCGGGATGTCGGCTGCGATCGCGCGGACGGCTGTGGAAGGAATGGCGGTGGGTCGCGAGGGGAGTTGCGAGAGGATGCTGAGGGACCTGTGCAAATGTCATGAGCATCTTTGTCTGTGGTATTGAGGTGCAATGCAACTTCCTTACCTCGTCGCTTGCACAGGCGCAAAGGTTTGGCGAGCTGCTACTTGGGCCAGAGCTGGTCGTAGGCTCGAGGCGGCCGGCGCAAAAGCGCTCCGTAAACAACGTAGGCCGAACATGTGTGTGTGTGATATTGTGATCCTTTGGTGTCCAGTCCAGTCCAGTATGCGTTATGTTCACCACCAATTGACGATGCAGACGGAGGTGTTGCGGACTTGCGATCCCGATCCCAAAACGGCAAGACGAAAGTACGGCGGGCCATTCGCTGCAACGCTCCTCTTCACTTCGAGCTTCTCCCAAAATTTCCCCAGCATTGAACTTGCACTTCTCCATTTGCTCCAATCTACAATCAAAACAGCAACAAAAACCACTCACGAACGAAAGCAACAACTGCAGCCATGGCCGCCTCACGCACAGTCTACCCTCCCATGCAACACCCCACCCCCGCCCGGCGCCTCACCCCTCAAATCGCCCAAGACCAACTAAAGAACTTCCTCTCCCAAACTTCCACAAAAGCACACCTGCACCCGGACGCCCTCCTCTCCAGCACCGGCATTCAATTCTCCGCCAACTCAGGCCCCACCGGCGGCCTCGCGCTCCACCACCTACAACGGATCGAAGCCGGTCTGCGCGGCGAGAACCTCGTGCAAGAAACGCAAGAAGAGCTCGAAGCGGTCTTTGGCGAGGAAATGCGCGCCGCCGGAACTCTGCGCGGGGATGACAGGCGCGTTGACGCGGCGATTGAGAAGACATCAAGGAAGGGCAAGAGCAGTCAGGAGCGCGTGCAGGAGTGGGAGGATGGAGCTGAGTTTGCGCAGAGTCAAGCGATTGAGGAAGGTGAGGTGGGAGATCGGGCTGGGGCGCAGGTTGTGCAGCAGGGCGGTGCGCCGCCTGAGATTGAGCAGCATGGTGCTGGTGGCAAGATTGATGCCGCGACGAGGAAGGCATTGAAGAAGCAGAGGAGGTTGGCGCAGATCGCCGAGAATGAGAAGGCGAAGAAGGGTTGATTCAGGATTGGGGATGCTTTTCTTCAAGTTTTACATATGACGCGCAGAGAGCACGATTGCTTGTGCGGTTTTTCAACTCCATGGTGGGACGCCGCCTATCCGACGATGGCAGAGAACATATACCCTGGACATATCCTAATGGGGGTTTGCGACACTGCTGCAACACGACTCGATACGATGCGACACAACATTTTATGTGCGATAATCTCGCAACATTCTACAACTCCTTTTCAGGCACGCTTGCCTCGGCCGCCTTAACGTCGGCCTTCTTGTCATCGCCTCCGACTTTGGTCTCGCTGGTCCAGCCAACAGCCTTCAATCTCTCAGTCAGGATGGGGTGGCTGTAGTGGTAGGCAGAGTACATCCAGTCGGCATCCATGGAAGAAAGGTTCTGGATTTGGAGCTTGATGAGGGAAGAGGCGAGTTCGGTAGAGTAGCCGAGCTTGTGGGAGAAGGCGTCTGTGTGAGGGGTTAGCGTTTACTGGAAGGCTTCAGACATCGTAGTCGCAGGAGTATACATACCAGCCTCGTACTCGAACCTGCGGGTGAGAATGTTCATCAAAAGCTTCACCACGCTGTCCGTGGGGCTAAGCACATCGTTGAACAAGATGAAACCGATCATGATCGGCTTCTCGTTGTAAAAGCCGAAAGCCTCGTACAAGCTGCGGTTGTTGATGAAGACGCTGAACAGCGCAAAGACGTAGAACAGATGGAAGCTGGCAATGCCCAGCAGCTTGGTAGTGTGACCCATGTGCCAGTGACCCAGCTCGTGCGCGAGAATAGCCTCGACCTCCTTCTCCGAACTCTTCTCGATCAGGGTGTCGTACAAGACGATCTTTTTCTTCCAGGGCAAGCCGGTGAAGTAGGCGTTCGAGTGGGCGGAGCGCTTAGAGCCGTCAATGACTTGAAGCTCGCCGAGAGGGAACTTGAGGCGTGCGGCGAGCGCTTCGACACGGTCTTTGAGCGAGCCGGGCTCGAGCGGGGTGAGCTTGTTGAAGATGGGAACGATGACGATCGGGTAGATTGTGATGGCGAATAGCTGCACGCCGAGAGTGAAGGCCCAAAGGTAGAAGAAGAATTGGTCGCCGGTCTTTTGGATGATCTTGAGGAAAGCAGCTCCCAGTGGGATGCCGAATGCGAGCGAGAGGCCTTGCGATTTGAGCATGTCGCCAACCCAAAGGGAGAGGGTCTGCTTGTTGAAGCCGAAGGACTCCTCGAGGACGAAGTGGTAGTAGTAGCTGAAGGGCAATGACAAGATAGTTTCCGCGAACGAGTAGGTGAATCCGAAGAGCAGACTTTGGGTGATCTCGCCCTGGAAGCGCGAGGGGAAGTAGCTGTTCATCCAGAGTCCGGTGATGGCCCAGAGTTTAGGGTAGACGTTGTAACGGAGCGTGGCATAGTTCTTGACTTGGTTCCAGAGGTTGTTGACGAAAGAGTATTGCGACTTGGCGCGACCGTAAGCCTGCGACTTGTCGAAGGTTTCCTGATCGATTTCCTGTTTGAGTTGCTTGGGGACGGTCTTGCGCTTGAGGACTTGGTATTGGCGGTATTGAAGGTAGGTCTCGATAGCATATTCGCCGACTGCGAATGTGATGATGAGGGACTTCCAAGGGATACCCGGTGAGTCCAGGCCGGCGCCGAGGCGTCGTAGGAGATCCATTGTGGAAGTTTGTTTGTTGGTGGTGTCAACGAACGATTACACAAGACACGTTGGATGTTCGGCGGATTGAAAGTCAGGGTCGAGAGCTCTCTCTCCGCGATTCTTGGCATTTGTCACATGCCGATGTCTGTCTTGACTCTTGAAGGCCTCTGCGCAGAGTGAAGTGAAAGCTCATTCCACTTACATCGACTTGACCTCACATCCATCTCCTACATGATTCCTTCCATCTCAACTGCATTTCCTTCGATGACTCGAGACGACTCGACTGGAGCGCGAGAAAGAGTGCCTCCAGACTTGGTCTCGGCGACCAACTCCCGCGCTTAGGCGACCAATCAGAGGGGCAAAGCTGCAGGTTGACGACCATGGCAGCTGCTCTGTAACCGCTGCCTCATCGCCTGCTCTCTGCATTTGGGCCGCATCCTGGAGGCCGCTTGAGAGCAGGCTCACATCTCCTAACAGTACATATCTCCCCTACATACACGACTGTAGCCAACTGTATCCCTTGCACGTTGTTCCTCACCTCTGTCAGCTACAGTACATGCCATCTCACTTCCTCGACATCAACCAGCTTTCCCCCACCTCCAACCGCCGATCTCTCACTTCCTGCTACGTTACCTGCCCCACGCCGGCCTCAGATCACCACTACGCCGCACACCTACATAGGTACTGTAGCCGAGTCGAAACCAGGATACGGCCTGCTTGCACCAAGTGGATCGCCCAACATGCCCAACGACGACGAGTTATTCTTAAAGCCGAACGGCAACGGCGCATTTAACAACCCCGAGCCAACTCCTCCACCCTTGAGAATCACAAAGCAAGGCTCGCCGCAACCTAATGCCGACGATTTGACCCAGCAATGGGCTGCCTACAACGTACCTCCTTCCAGTAGTGCTCCCTTCTACGGCGCCCCAACCTCACCACCTCCAACAGGCCCGTTGCCATATCCCGACGAACGGACCAGGCGAACAGACATGCCTTCAGCCGAAGGAAGAGTGCCGAGTCGTACAGCGACACCGAACGATGCAGAAGAAGGGAGACCACAGTACCCCCGACCGAGGAAAACGAGCATGGGGTCGGATGCTTCATCTGGAGCAGGCAGCGGCGACGGCACACGCAGAAGACCACGCTTCGATGCGAACGACCCCAACCGACCAACACTTGGCGGCTATGCAAACTCCAGTCCGAGACTGGCAGACAGGAGAGGAACACCGGTGAAAGGCATTTTGCCTGACAGCCCGGGTGGACCAGAACTCCCTGATAAGGACGAGGACAGTGGCCTCTTCCAGCGTGCACCCAGAAAACAAAGTGCCAGTGCTCAGCCGCCGCAACAGTCGCAACAAGACTACCAGCAGCACTTCTACCCGCCACCGCTTGGAACGACAGTACCCACGCCCCAGCAGCAACTTCACATTCCTAACCCATCTGGTGTCAACCGGCTGAGTAGTTCTGCTTCAAATGCTACCACGCGAGCTTCTCGCGGATCGCCACCTCCGCCTGAAACACCAATCGATCCCTCAGGTGGACCCATGGGTCTGGGTGATATCGAGGCGCGGTACGCTGCCTCGGGGATCTCGGGAACCAACACTCTGAACGAGATGCAGGCCCAGAGCGCCGCCGCTGCTGCTAGGAGAGCACAATACGGTAGCCCTGCACCTCAAAGAGGTACACCACAGCCACAGCCGCAACCGCCACAGTTGCAATCTCAAATGCCGTCAAATGGAAGGTGGAGTCCAACCGAACGTCCCAACACTGCACCACACGGTCCTCCGGTCACGTTCCAAGGCGTAGAAGAAGTCGAGTCTCCCAATGTAGGAGCAGCAGGTCAAGCATCAGGAAGGCATCCAAGCTATCCTCAGGCTAACGCGACTCCTGATCGTCAACTTGAGTCGGGGATGAATCGAATGAACATGAACGACGAGCCGCCTCCTGCCTACTCACCTCCAATTGCTGGTACGGCCGCCTCGCAATATCCTAATGAGAAGGGAAGATACGGGAACGCATCTCCTCAGAGCAATGCTCAAGCAGGCGCGCAATCACCCCCGAGTAGGCAACATCCAGCTTTCGCCAACGATCCGTTAGTAGCACAGGAGCCAACACCGCAGCCCAGTAGTTCACAGGCTGGACCGTCACAGGGCATGGCACCTATCAACATTCAAGCAGCAAATGCATCATCCTCCCCTGGTGGCTTGGGACAAGGTCCTTCAAGTCCGCCGCCTCTGCCTGAAGGCTGGATAGCCCATCTTGACAGCAACTCCGGCCAGTATTACTACATTCATCTCCCCACTCAAAGCACGCAATGGGAGTTCCCCAAGGGCCCGACACCCTTGAATCTTCAAGAGCCCATGTCCCCTACTGGTACCTACCAGAACCCTCTCGCATCGCCTTCTGCGTCCATGTTCAAGCAACCACTAGCCTCGCCAGCGTTTGGGCCGGTGCCCCAGAGCGCAACGTTTGATCCTCGCAACAGCATGATGAGCATGGCATCGATCGCGTCGCCGACAGCTGCAGGGTTCACTGGCCCTCCACCAAGTGCTGGAGTCGACATGTATAAGATCGCGCCAACGAACAGTGTCTATTTTGGACCTTATCTACGCTACACCAACATGGATCTCGAGCGAGGACTCTGGCTGGGTAGCATCATGCTAGTCACCGATCAGGCGCAACCGCCGTCAATTCACATCCATCAGTCTTCCGATCTTTCACCAAACCCGCGACAGCTTAAAGCGCATCCAATTCACTCGCATCAAAGGTGGATTTTCTACCGCTATGACATCGATCTACGAATGGAAGACAATCAATCAAAATGGACATATGCAATCACCTCACACCTCGGCTGTACTCGCTACGAATTCTTGGTAGCGGCCCGTAGTGAGCAAAGCTGGCGGTTCATCGCACATTCTGGTAACGACTTTGCTATCAACGTCAGTGCCAACGATCGTGCGAAGCTTGGCGGCATTGGACCGATGTGGAAGGATGTCCTTCTCAAACACCAAGAGTGTGGTGGGTTTCACACTCAACTCGGCTTGGGCGGCCAAATCTATGCAGACAGGCTGTGGAAAGATATCCCGGCTCTCCGACAGTGGACGCAGATGAGCGGCAAAGAAAACCGGAAGAACGCACAGTGGACTGCCAAGATGGATGAGGATGTCACACATGCCTACTTCCACTACTACACGTCCCACTTTGATCAGCCTGCGATCCGAGAGGCTTTCGCGCAGATCCCTCATGTCTGCTGTTTGGATGACCATGATATCTTCGATGGCTTTGGAAGCTATCCGGAGTACATGCAGCAAAGTCATGTCATCAAGAATGTCGGCCGGATAGGTATTGAGATGTACCTCCTCTTCCAGCATCACACGACATTCGAGATTCTGCGCGCTGTCTCAAACGATATCGATCTGTTCACAGTGACGGGCCAAGGATGGCACTTCATCAAGTATCTGGGACCAAGCGTCGTCATCGTAGGCCCGGACACGCGAAGCGAGAAGAACACAAGCCAAGTCATGGCCGGTCCGACATATCAAGGCATCTTTCCCAAAGTTGCAGTCCTGCCTCCGAGCGTACAACACTGCATCTGGCTGCTGCCAGTCCCAGTCGTCTACCCACGCCTCGAGTCTGTGGAACACGTGGCCCACGCAGCTGCTACCGGCAAGAAAGTGGTCACAGGTGGTTTCAACGCCATTGGCAGAATTGCAGGTGGAGTGGCCGGCGTCGTCGGCGCCAAAGGCGTTGTCAATTCCGGCTTTGACGGTGTGAAGAAAGCCATAGGGAAGTCCGGCCTCATGCAAGGCGTTCTCAGTCCATTTGGAGAGGTCGAGGTCCTCGACGAGTTGCGCGACATGTGGACGCATGAAAGCAAGGTAAGTCAGAGCTGTCACCCGTTCCCTTTTCTTCAACACCCAACTAACAATCAACCCTCAAACTCAGGACCTCGAACGGACCTACATAATCCGCACCCTGCAAGGCATCTCGCACAACAAGTCCCTGCGCATGACCTTCCTCTCGGGCAGCGTCAACGCCTGCGGCGCCGGCCTCGTGCACGACCCAGCTCACCCTTCGGACCACAAAACAATGTATCAACTCATCACCGCGCCCATCGTCAACGCGCCCTTGCCCAGCTACATCATGCGCCTCCTCAACTCGCAGAAACCGCTGTATGTGCCCGCCAACGGCCACCGCAGCACACCCTCCCAGCCCACAGACACGAAAGAGGACATGATGGAGATTTTCGCCGCGGATGTCGATGGCAGGCCTAGGGAGCATAGGCGGTTGATGGGCAGGAGGAACTACTTGGCTTGTGTGGCTTATGACCCAGAGATCGTGCAGGGGAGTTTCGGAGCCAATGGGGGTGGTGGTGCTGGCGGAGGCAGAGGAGGTGCTGGGAGGTTGAGTTTGGCGGCTGACTTCATGGTGCAGGGAGATGGTGGGTTTGGGCAGCCGATGAAGTATGGGCCGGTCATTATTCCGAGCTTGGAGTATGGGCGTTGATTGTTGGGTATGGATGACTTTGAGTGAAGGAAGAGAGGTGTCATTTTAGCAAGTGTTGGAGAGTATACAGGACCAGACGATCATTGATGAGTAGCATGGCATTGTGAGACACGATTCTGTTTAGGGAGAGGAAGAGGCCTGTTGTATCCTACACGTCGACTATCAACTTTTGGCATGTTCCCCCCTTTGGTCTCAAACGCGTCAGGTACAATGAGAGAAGGAGTGGGAATTCCTCTTTCCATTCAATGTCAGCTCCACTTTCTTCGTTATCATCATCATCTCTGCTAGTACTCCAGACCACTGCGTGGTAATCTCCTGCTGAACCCCCCAAAAAACGAAAAATCCAATTCTCGCATGCCCCTCTTTTTGAACCTGACGATTCCGATCAAAGCGGTTTCAACGGCCTCCAAGCACCCATCTCCTGGCCCGCGCTCTCATCATCGTCCATCAACGATCCACGGTTTGCACTCGCAATGCCGGTGTTCGTGCGTCTAGGGGGCAATCCGGGCGCTGGTTCAGCATGGGATAGCTGTGTGCCTCTCCTAGCAGGCGGAGGCATAGGAGGAGGCGTTGCCGTGCTTCTCACGCTCGAAGTGGCGGTTGAGCCTGATCGGCGGGGTGGAGGGGGTTGGATTGGAGTCCTGCTGCTGCTTTCGGACGGGGCCGGGGAGGCGTTTTGCGCTGCTCGCCTTGGAGCTGGGAGGGGTGGTGGCGGTCCAGTTGTTGAGGACCTGTTGCTGGCGCTGCTAGGAGAGCGCAGTGTGCTGGGTTTGGGCGCTGGCTTGGGCGGGGCAGGTTTGCGGAGAGTTTGTTTCATAGTGTGAGCGATGGGTTGAACAGGGCCTGTGGGTGTTGCGGCGGCGTCTGGGTTGACTTTCCGGAGGCGGGCTTGAGGGTTCGGATCACTAGGCTGGTCCTGCTCAAAGGTGCGAGCACGGGTGGGAAGGGTTGGTGGCTTTGGAGTTGGCCAGGGTTTCTCGACCTGGACCCAGTCCGACTCGCTGGCGGGTGCGAAAGGGTTGCCCGGTGGTGTGGAGATGTCTGTATGCGAGCCATTAGGAGGCGGCTTGACAGCAGAGCGCGCGGGCATGCCGTTGTCGAGCCACCATTTACGTCGGTCGGAGCTTGCGGGAGGCAGACCTGGCTCGATGGACTCGTAGCCGATGAGAGATTCTTCGTCTGTCTCGAACTCTTTGGCCGAGGAGGAGTTGCCTTGCACGGCGGCGCGCCTCTTCACGTAAAGATTCTCGCTGATGCGGTCTTTCGTCGCTTGATCGATTACATTGATTTGACACTGGAAGAGACCCCAGACTGGCCTGTGATCCGAGAACTTCAAAGGCGCGGAATCGTAGTGCAGCTGACGCAGATTGTCGCCCTTTGTGAGAATGCGATCGCACCAAGCTGGGATTCGGGCTTTCTCAGAAGTGTCGTAGATGTCTGTCCCTGGGTCAAACTTGTAAGTCGGCAGGAAGTTTGGCATAGATTCAGAGTAGTGAGGGAACGCCCTCCCGTGGACCATCTGGAGGTTGAGTTGGTCATTCTCGTAAAGCTTTCCGAACTCGTGTGCGTCGATTAACTGTCGAGCTCGTTCGTTGCTGATGCCGATGCGGTAGTTGAAGTCGCCGAACCAGATAACCGCCTTGTGATCATCAATCGATCTGTTACGCTGGAATCTTAGACCGTTGGCGATTGTGCGATAGTCCTGGTTACGTTCCTCGTAATTGGCAAACCCGGCAGCAAGATGCGCCGTGACAAGGCATATCGAGGTATCCGCGTACTCCATCCGAATAGCAACTGCGCCTTTGTTTCCTGCCATGCCACTCATGCCAGTTTTCTTCACAGCTCCCTCGACGTTCTTAATGTAGGGCAAGACGCTCACTTTTACGAAGATTGAGAGAGACGCGCCAACGAGCTGACCACCTCGGAGCATAACGTAGTCTTCGCTGCCGAGATATGCTGCTTTGCGGTTGAGCGTATCTCTTACTGCATCTTCCCATTGCTGACGCCTATACGGATCGGTCTGAATGATCTGCTGTGGGCTCAGGTCGACAATCTCCTGGAAGGCCACCGCCATTATTTCCGGCATCTGCAGTGCAGAGTCAACCTTTGGACAAAGCCAAGGGCTCAAGTCTTCTGTCAAACCGACAGTCTTGCCATTGAGGTTGAAAGTCCCGGCCCAAATGGTGATCGTTTGTGACGAGGTGTATTCCTGCGCCCGACGACTCAGCTCACCAGTGACGTAGTCGTTGATCGGATCATACAAGTGGACCGGCACCTGACCCACGAGTCTTCCTAACAGTAAATCAATGTCTCTTTGGCGGTGCGGGTCGATGAAGCTATTCTGAATGACTCTTTCTGCACTCTTCCGAGCATCAGCGACTGAAGACAGGAAGTTCCCAAGGAGACCGCTTCTGTTCCCGTGTCTGGTATGCGACGACTTGAGAGCTCCAGTGCCGGTGTAAATCATGGACAGTCCATCGCCATTGTCGGCCCAAAGAGTACTGTGACGCGCCCAGAAGTCAGAGGTCGGCATTCCTTCATCATGTTGCTTGAGAAAAATCTCCAACGCCATGTGTGAGATGATGTGCTGAATGTGGTTGGTTCTGTCGAGGCAGTCGAGACAGTTGGTACGGAAGACGCCAGCCTGCTTAAGGACTTCGTTCTGGCCCACCAACACTGTCTTACGTCCACTGGGTCCGACGCGCGGCTTCGCCTGTGTTTCTTCCGAGAGGAAGTACTCAAATGAGATCGCGGATTCAATGAGCCACCGCTTGATTCCTCGAGCCGCATCGAGTCCGACGCCCTTCGTTTCAGCATGGTAGTCGTAGTTTATTGCCTTGAGATGCTGATGTTCCGACTCGACTTTCTCAGGATCACGCTTCTCCGAAAATTGCTGAATGTGCTCTTCATATTGCCGCGTGAGCATGGTCTCGGCAACCTTTGTGCTCAGCAAGTTCACGACAACAACATCTCCGTATGCCCGCTGGAGTGCTTCGAAGTGTTTGTCGAACGCCGGCTGTGTCGCTTCTGCTGATCGGCTGACCGTGACTTTCTGCTGGCTTGGGATGGCGTTGGCTTGCTCCCAAAACAAGGGCACGCTTCCGCGACACTGGACGTATGAAAAACAAAGCACATCGGTACAGAAGATTGTCTCGGTCTCGACGAAGTTGGCGACATTTCCGTCGTCGTCGATGCCTCTTGCGTTGAAGCGAGTGCCAGCCCGCCGGCATGAGAGTCGTGAGATAACCGTCATGTTGGAGGGCTGTCCTTGTTTGGAGAATCTTGCGGGCGATGACGACGCCGGTACATAGACTGTCTTCGCGAAGCCTCTGATGGCTGAAGTGAGGATCCCCGAGTCGTCCAGCGCATCACGTTCGTGCTCAGCAAGTCGCGACCGGAAATCGACAAGCGGCTGGATCATGTAGGCGTTCCAAAGGAAACCGGCGTCCAGACTGTCGACAGCAACTGTACTCGACTCGGATGACCTGTCTTGAACTCTTTTCGTAAGGTCGAAGTCGGTGCTGAAGTAGAAGCTGCCTCCGCTCAGCATCTTCTTGAGCGTCACGCATGGGTGATCCATCAGGGATTCGCGCTGTGACTGGCCGTTGTAATCCCAGTTCTCGGCTTCAATTGTGTCTTCTGAATACGGGTTGATTGCATCGTTCAGTAAGTGGTCGTAATCATTCCTATTCAGGCAATGGAACTCGACGGCGAGAATCTGCTGCACGTCTTCGCCGGGGCGCACAGTCGCCACTTGTCTCGCATTGCTGACGACACACAAGAAGACGTCGCGTCCTATAGTGATGAGCCCAAGAGTGCCGTAGACTTTCAACGAGCTAAGCGAGCGGTAGTCTTCCATATCCGCCTCCTCCAAAGAGCAAAACTCGACAACACATCGTGGCGCGCCATTGTCGGCAACTGAAGTGGTCGAGTTGTTGTTCGATCCGGTCGCGGTCGAACTGTGTTTGAAGATTAGCACGTGCGTCTCGGTGGCTAGTGCGATAGACCGGTGAGGGTATGCCCTCAGTAGCACGCGCATCTCTCGTCGACCATCCTTTGATGAAGCGAAAAGCGGGTTGCAGCGGTCAAGCGCCCTTTGCGGGTGGGAATCTCGACGAGGGTTCTTTTGGAATGAACGAGGCGGAAAGTATTACAATTGAAGACGGAATATGCAGAAAGTTGCGAAAGTTGGTAGGAGTTCACGAAAAGGTAAGGGCTCGGCGATGCAATTGTGGTTGTCATTTGCTCGCGAGGGTGGAGGAAGCGCGATCAAAAGCGGCAATGATCGACACACATCTGTGAATCTTGCTAGAGTGTCGTCTAGGCGGAAGTTTACTTTATACTTTGATGTTTTGGGAGTAAAGTGATCATTTGCTTGATACTGTACTCAGAGTCATTCCATATGCGAGCTAATGTGTATGTATGTATATTACACAGCTAGTTTGCTTCCTGTTTGCTAATACAAAGAGGGAAGGGAGCACAATGGCAAAACGCGGATTCATTTGTTGTCAGAATAGTTGCCCGACATTCCCAGCAAAGTGACTACGTCCTGCCCAGAGGATGACATCTCGATGTTGCTATTTCACTTGCGAACACACGGGATCTTGGAAACGGCAGCTCAGGTACGACAAAAACGTGACATACGGGATATATTAGATGATACAACATGATAAACTCATCTCTCACTGGTAGCGATGCGCGCGACTGTCAAAGGCAAGAATGGTGAACCCTGAATAAGATGTCCCACTGATAGGCATGCAGCCATAGTTACTTAACAACCGCTTGGAGGGATTCATAACTCAACGCGTAAGAGAGAAGATGTTGATGCTCGTGACGTTCAAAGTGTCCGTCCAAAACTGTGACAATCCCCAAGAAGTTCGCCGAGTCATATGGGAGGATATAAAGCAATGAAGAGAAATAAGCAAAGCGCCACTCACGACTTACTTAGCCGTAGCGAAAAACAACACCAGCGCAAAGCGGCATCAAACAAATCGCGTCAAACTCATCCACTCATCTATGATACCTCCGGCCGTAATCGTCATCTCTCCTAAAGCTGTCGCGACTTGCTCTCGGACCCTCATGATAGCCACCACCGCGACTGCCGCTCCTGGTCTTCGGGGCCTCCACGTATCGGTACGTCTCATACTCTTGCTTTGGTTGTGAGTATCCCCTCTCACGCCTGAATTCCCTTTCCCGCTCGTGGAAGCTGTACTCCGATGCTGGGGGAGGGGCCTCGGTTCGTGGCTTCGAGTGAGACGACTTGGACTTTGACGATTTGCGCGTCGTTCTCGAGCGCACGTCCTCTTGGTCGGAGCTACTGTCGGAGTAGTGTTCAACTTCGACGAAATGACCCTGCGTGGGGGCGCGACTGGGCGCTACAGACGGTGCCCGGACGCTGGGTGCTTTGACGCTGGGAGGAGGTAATGACTTGGGCGGAGGAGGCAGAGGGGCCGGCGCTGTAGGCATCTCGACTGGCGGTGGGGGTAACGATGGCGGCGGTGGGGGCGGCGGTGTAGGGTTCGCGGGTGGAGGTGCAGGCATCGGAGGAGATGGTCGTCGCTCTTCGACGTAGGACTGGCGCGTGTAGCGGACCTCGCGCGGTGGAGATGAATATCGACGTGAGACTCGACGGACTCGAGTTACGCGTGCAGGTATGGGAGGCTCCTCCTCTTTGACGCTCATGAGACACATGTTGTAGTGGTGTGTCGAAGCAGTGTATCAAGTCCACTCCCGTCGCCCGTACCTCTCTTGATTATGATGCTGAATGACCGGTAAAGATACCTAGGAATATACTTACATGAGGGCGAGAAGTGGGAGGTGGGCACGAGAAACCTGCTGAGCGATGATGAAGGAGGGAGGGCAGGGCGAGAGTGGTGGCTGACCGGGGGTCTCAGAGTTGGAGCAGCCGAGGGGGGCGGCGCGGCCATACTGTATTGATTGATAGTACCTCCAAGGTGGTTAGTATACAAGTTGATAGCTAGTGCATGATGCAGCCATCGAGTTTGTCCGGCCTCATCGTCAGCGAGATGAATCAAAACAGTGCGCGCCAGGCTTTGGGCAGCAATAGCAGCTGGGTTCAAGGGACAAGAGAGAAGCGCGTGGGACAGGACTGCTAAGGTTATAACTTGCCATCCAAGGATCCCTGCTGTGTTGAATAAGCTCGAGTAGCTTGCTTTCCCTTTCACTTACTATCCTCAATCAAGTCAAAGCTCGGGGCTCCTGCATCCGAGCTGCACCCAGATGTGACGTCTGCGCTCAGACTACAATGCCATCCCACAATGAGATCGGCACGTAAGGCTGTTGCATACACAGATACCGACATTGACCGTGTCGGTTGTTGGTGAATAACGACAGGTTGCAGGCATGTTAAGCATCCCTTGACCAGATCAAGACCCTCTTCAACACACCAATGTCACGACCTTCGAGCGCGACCGGCCCTGGTGGTCGTTCATCCACTCCAACTGCCACCGCCAGAAATCTGGCCAACCTCCGCAAGGCTCAAATGACAGGGCCACGCAGTAACGACAATGTTCTTGCTTCGCTGCGAGCAACCCAAATCAATGTCACCTCAAAACCTTTGCTCCCAGCCGAGCTCATCGCGACTATCCTCGATTACCTACCGGTGCCTGATCTAGCACAATGTGCGCGCGTGAGCCGGAGGCTGCAGGAGATGGTATACGACGATACACGATGGATTCAGAAGCTCAAGGCCATGGGCGTGTGGAACGACGCAGAAGCAAGACAGCGGTTCGAAGAAGGCAGGAGGAAGAAAGCAGATGGACAGAGGACAGCAGGATCACATATACCAGGCGATATGGATGGGCATGGTGGAGGACGCGCGCATGCTGGGAGTGTGACCCTCTTTGACGCAGGTGTGGAAGAAGAGCGGTACAAGTCGTCGCAAGACCAAGCCCGTTCTCCAGTGCATAGACGCCGCGAAACACTCACGGATGGGTTCAACGAGGTTCCTACATCACCGGCAGCGACATCCGCGGGATTGAATATACAACAAGATCCTGCCGCAGCTCTGACTGTCCTCACCAAAGTACGGTCGATCCGGGGGCATGCCAGGCAAGAGTTCGGAAAGGTCTATGCTGCGTTGGGACCCTTTTACAACAATCTGGTCAAGTCGAGGAACCAGTCCGACTCAATGATTTTTCGAACATACCGCGACCCCGAACAGCAAGCACAAATACTTTCACAACTCAAAAGATTCTCACAGAGTGACCATACCGAAGGATGGGCGGGTAGAGAGGCCAAACTTGACGCGACAATCAGCGCTTTCGAGCACGCAGTCCTCCGAGAGTTTCAGCAAGGGCTGGCGGCGAATGATGTCGAAGGCCGTATGAGACGATATGCACATGTTCTCGTTGCTGCAAATGGTGGTGTTGCTGGTGTGGATGCCTACATCAACAGCATCTTGGAATCGAATGAGATAGAACGGCTTGGTAGTCTACTCGACTGCCTGGAATCGGTTGCGCCCGGACACGTCGATCTCAACCCGTCACAAAGATTTTTCGGGCGTTTGGCAGAGTTGATGGTCGATCAAGCATCCATCGTAGACCAGGTCTTTCCTTCGACGGTAGATGTGCTGACGCCACTGCTGGGCAGGTTATGCGACGGCCCAGTATCCGATGCCTTGACAGCATTGTTCGACGAGGCTCATAGTCAAGGCACAGAAACCTACGTGAAAGCCGTGTCGGGCACGTTCGAACAGTCATTACGTTTCGCAGCTTCCATCAGACCCTCAAAGGCTAGCCCGCCAGATTTTGTCGAGTCCGCCCGAAGCACAGTAGTGCAATGTTTCGAAAGACACGTCGATCTGTACCTCACAGAGGAACTCGCGTTCTTCAAAACGAGATCGAATGACGACGTGAGTCGGTGGGAGAAAGAGCTCTCCGAGCAGCAAGCAAATGCCGAATCGTTCTTCATGTCCAACGTGCAACGCCAGGCGGCGAAGCGAGATTTCCTCTCATCTTTCAAGAAAGTGGTGATGATGCCAGTCACTGCATTCCCTTCACGAGCTTCCAAGCCAGCCCCGGCTCAGGCGGCTGCCATCACAGAATCGACCTCACGTCCGATGACTCCAGGTCTTGGAGGAACGTCCACACCACAAGTTGAACCGCCTACTACTGAGCTCGCTGCCAAAGCAGCCATCATGAACAATAGACTTGAAGGGATCAAGTCTCTCTTCAGCATCGAGGTTGCTCTAGAGCTGACCCACCTCGCAAAAGCCTCGATCGAACGCGCAGCGATCATGGTCAACATAGGAGGCAAACAAGGCTCGGCAGCCAAAGAGCAATGCGAGACCGTCTTCGTCGAACTCCTCGATATTCTTGGCAACAGACACGTACGCCCCGGCTTCGACAAAGCCGTCGAACACTTGGGCAACTACAACCCACGTCAGGTCCGCGAGTACAGAGCCCAAGGCCAAGATCCAAGCAGCACAGAAGCGACCGGCGTCGAACCTCTCGTGACATTTCTCGAGCTCGTCAACGTCGGCGACCTGATTCAACAAATGATCGATGTCTTTTACTCGCAAGAAATGGTCGCCACAAAGCTCACAGACCGGGACGATTTTCTAAACCAAGCCGTCAAAGAGAAGAAACGCTTCGAGCAAATGCTCGACGAGCGCGTCGCTGCCGGTCTCAATAAGGGCATAGACGTGCTCATGGACGAAGTCGAATACATCTGCGCCACAACCCAGCAGCCAACGGATTTCAACCCGGCACCACCACCACCATCTTCCAACTCTGGCGGCAGCACAATTCCAAACATAGACCCCACCCCAACCTCCACAGCCCACCAAGTCATCGCCACCATCAGTGGTCACACAGGCATGCTGCTGGGAAGCACCGACAAAACCACCCTTGACGTCTTTCTGCAAGAAGTCGGCCTGCGGCTCTTCACACTCCTGTGCAAACACATCAAAAGACAGCGAATCTCCTCCCCGGCTTCAACGGGTGGCGCGATCAAATTGATAGCAGACCTGAACTTGTACGCAAGCTTCATCTCCTCCACCCTCCGTCAAAAATCCCTAGGACCCTACTACGCCGCCCTCAGAGAACTTGGACAGATCTACCTCGTGGCCATCGACCCGCCAGCCTCTTCATTCTTCTCCTCTGGCCCTTCCTCCACCACCACCAACAACAACAACACGACCTCTGGCACAAGTGCAGGCGCAGACGCAAGCAAGAACAAACGGACCAGCACTTTCGCCAATCTGCTCTCCAGCAAGGCCACTCCAACGAGTTTGCAAGCCAAAGAGCTCGCCACTATCATCGCGGACTCGCAGCGTTACAGAGGCATCTTCCCGGCGGAGGAGGTCTATGAGTTTGCGGAGCGCAGGGCGGATTGGTATCTTGTGAGGGCGGATGTGGAGAGGGCTATGTATGGGGTTGGGTGTGCTGTCATGTGAGAGGAGGAATTGATGGATCCATCTCGTTCTGGTTCCAATTCTGGTTTGGGGAAGATGGGGACCGGGGATCGGGGATCGGGGGTGATGGTGACGGTGATGGTGATGATGACTGCTGGTGCAGATATGTGGAAGCGGGCATATGGAGGGACGTAGAATAAAAAGCGCCGAGAGAACGGGGGTAGGGAGACACCCGCAAGAGAAGGGATCTCAATCAAGAAACGGTTGGGAATTGTGAATGATTGAAAGTCGTCGAGCGTGAAGACGAAACCGGAGGACGCGAGAAGTTTAGCGAACACAGGACTAGGAATGGAATTGAACGAAACCGAAGAACCCGAGAACCCGAGAATAGAATCCGAGGATGGAACCCGAGAACGGATTACCGAAAACGAGATGGATCGCGCTACAGTTTGTCATGTAGCATGTAATCACGCGAAAACGCAATTTCCCTAACCATCCAGCCCTGACGTTGAACAAGTGAAAGCACTCGTGGAGTCGATAGGGAAACACAACATACCCTGCTGTAGGTGGTAAGTAGTAGGTCCCGATGATGGGATCTTTCACATAGACTGACTACATAGTCAGTCTACATTGGTCTGGTGCCACTCGATTCGAATCAAGTGCTCTGTCTCTGTGTTCTCTCTGCTTTTGTTGAGAATATGGTGTTTGTCAAAGACCAGACGAGTTAGTCGTGCGTGGGTCTACAAAGTGATGGACGGTATTGTCATGTGTAGTGGCAAAGTATCCAAGTACTACCTATGTATGTACGCGTACGTACCTAGGTACGTAAGCTTGAGCCTCGCAAGTTTTTGGCTTGTTGCTGACGCGTTTTAACTTGCTGACGAACTGATGTGGCTTGGGCACATCGTAATCTTGTTCACACTTGGTCTTGCGGATCTGGAAAGAACCGTGTTGTCGGAGCTCGCTTCCTTCCATGTACAGCGTGTGAGTAAAGAAAGAGTGAGAAGATTTTCAAGATTTGTCAAAGTCCTCGAGCGGACCAATATTCATTTCTGGTTCCGCGCAAATGTTTGTTTGCGCATGATAGAGAGACTAGACGGACTAGAAATATACGAGACAGAGAAATGAAAGGGAATCCCAAATGCTCGTCGTCCTCCTCTTTCTCCTTTCCTTCGAGAAAGAAAACATGGAAGACGAGCAGCGCCGTATGTTGGTCTCTTCATTTCCTTTGTGCAATCGCTCGCGAAACATTAAAGACTCCGTAAGTCCCAGTTCGGTAAAACATAACGCCTGACAATCGGCTCTGATAGCCGTGGCCTCGAGAGTGCTCGAGTTCGAGGAAATTCCCTTGTGATAAACGCCGGGTTGTATGCTAGTTGAAGACTGAAGTGTGTGGGTATGGACATTGCGGATGGTGATGCGGTGCGTTGTCGAGTTGGAGAGACGTTCCCACTTTGATATGTGGTTACATGGACGGCATGAGCGTGGTTCGGCTCATCATGATGCATTGGATGTGACATGAGATGTGATGGTGGTTTGTTGGAGTGTGGCAATCTTATGCAAGACACTTCAAGCACCGTTGCCGTTGCCTTTACCACGGTCGAATTCGTGCGAAGCGCCCTTGCCAGACCATACGCCGCCGTTGACGGAACGAGTAATTCCGACTGCTACGCCGACGATGGCGCCAATGACCGCCATTGCGATCAAGATGCGGATTGCCAGCCTCTGCTTCTTGCTCAAGCCAGCCCACCGATCTTTCACCATGCCGCAGCCGCAAGTACGGTTTTGTCTGCGCTGCTTCTTGTCCGCCAAGCGGGTTTGTCTGAGAGTCTGGTGTGTAGGCCACATTGTGCATTCTTGAGCGCTGGTACCAACGGCACATTTCTTGCTGAAAGGGTTCTCTTCGTCGTTGTGGGCGCCGCCGGAGTAGGGTGTGGCATCGCCGTATTCGAGGTCTTTCTCGGATGTGAGGTGAGCAGGCTTGACGGGAGTTGATTGTACGCGTTCGTGGGAGGCGGGCGGGTGGGTGTAGAATGGTGAGTGAATCGGGAGGGGCGTGTTGTCGGAGAGGGGAGCATCGTGCAGGGCGACAGAGTCTCTTGATGCAGCAGGTGTGAGAGCTGGTGATTCTGGGCCAGCGGTAGGGAGCATGTAGGCCTTTTCGTCAGGCTGGGCGACGACGGAGGCGCCGAACGTGGTCCCTTGGTTGGAAGACATGGTTGAGATGTGTATGTGTGATGTGTCGTGGAGAGTCCAGACTGGTGATAGATAGATTGGTGGCTGTGTTTAGGCAAGCAATGTGGTCAGGCACGTGTAGAGGTCAAGTCCAATGGCCAGTGAGTAGACGAGGTGGATGAGAAGGCGTTGAGGTTTGGATGGGTTGGCAGCGGCGGACAACAGCAGGTCAATGCTGATAAGAGCAGGCTGGGCAAGGCGAGACACTCGACGTTGGAGGTTGAGAGTGCGTGCGTGCAGAGAGGGAGGGAGGGAGAGGTTCAGTGAGGACGGATAAGGTAGGTAGGTAGATACTGTAGGTAGGAGGTAGACAGGTAGGCAGATGGAAGATGGATGGTAGCCAAGGATTGATCTGCTCCCTCTCGCTCAAGCCCGTCGGTTGTCTCTTGTAGTGCCAAGGGGTCGCGGCAGAAGCTGGCGATAGCCTTTTATCATCGACGGCAGCATGAACGCCTCTCTCTCACACTCGCCCTCTCTCGCAAAGGTCACACTCGCGCTGGGAGCGTACTGGACACGGCCTGGGATGTGCTCACGACCGCCAACCTGGGGATCGAGTAGTGGGAGACAGGAGAGGGTTTGACGCTTGCTCACTATAGGTCTAGCGACTCCACGGCCGGAGCACGCTACGGCTCTATCCTCGGTCGGGGAGTGGTTACGCTCAGACACGCCACGGACTGCCCTTTTCCTGTTCCTCGAAGGTGTGAACGCTCGAATGCAAGCTTATCTTTAGTGTGGCGACTGCTAATGCGCGACTGCACTGCACTGGGGACTTTGGTAAACTACTACTGCACTGCGCCATGCACGTGGTCTGCATTTCACGGCCAGAAGCATGGCTCGAGCCGGACAGGGAACAGTTCAGAAGATAAACGACAGCTCGAGACAGCGACAGATATCCGGAAGTCGGGCCTCGGATCAACAAACAAACAACAGTTAGTACTTCTTCCAAGACTCCAACCTCCCAAGACACTCCGCATGAGAAGCGGCCGGTAGCCTACCGAGGAGCAGCGCACATCATGATCCTGAAAATCGAACCATTCACTCCAAGGCTCATTCCCCACGCTTGCACGTGCGAGCTGCCGTCCAGCCTAATTTCGGCCGTCCTATCACAATGCTGTCGAGACTCTGCTGGCCTCGATTTCGAGATTCAGAATCGCATGCCTGCAGACCGTGCAACTATACCGCCATCAGTGGCTGCAAGCACATCTGGTGTCTGCAGGAACATTGCTATCGACATCCCTTCTGATCGTCAACATCGCTTCCATGAAGAAACTCTCGCTATCAATTTTCCCTGTCACTCAACCTAGCTAACCACCACTCTCCCGACATCCACCCGGCCATTCCATCCACAATCATCAGTAGTAGCGATGGTGCTAGCAGCCCTTCTGTCCGCGGGGATATCCCATCTATCCATCCACCGTGCCACTCACCCACTTGACTGCTCTCACTCCCAGTGCTCTAAGCGCGCGAGAAATAATAATGCCTACCACTTTACCATACTACTAAACGAGCGCGCAGAACAAGCGCGCAGCCCTGCATCCATGCGAAGGCGCCTCTGCTCCAGTAGCGCCTTGGAATTGACAGAAAGAAACCACCAGGAGCCAGCACTTGTTCGGCGGGGCGGGCGAGCAAGCCATGCCATGCCATGAAGAAGACTGGAAGCGCCGACGCCTCAATTCTTCCACCAGCCCGCGGATGATACAAACTGCGACTGAAAGCGGGTAGATTTGATTGATGATCTTATCTTCCATTATTCCATTTCTTGTCGCATGTGTTGGCAAACCTGGGACTTTCCTTTGCGTAACTTCAAGTCGCCTCTGTCGAGAGCGTCAACTAACCTACATTCGCGCAAGTCCGATGCGAAAGAATGCAGCACGTGAGACATCAAAACTCCACCAAACTCCCGGCAAATCGCTAGGTAGGATGGGCAAGAAGGAAGAAAGATCTCCATCTCTAGATTCGCCCATCGCACCGGCCCAGGCCAGGCCAGGCCAGCTCAAAGCCACACAAGCCGCAAGCCACCAAAGCCAAAGCAAGTCTCACTCGCTCAAGCCTGGCTTCTGACAATCTTGGACCTCTCAAATACAGTACCTTGAAGAATAATGCTAGCTCTAGCCGCCTACTACCGTACATCGCTGAAAAGTATTCCACCCATGAATGTTATCGCGCGTTTAGACGACGTTATCTGTATTCCCACATGTGTATCTGCCACTATTCTCGCTTGCGAAAAGAAGTGTCGCTAAAGAGGACCGAAGTCCGGCTCTTTCTCTTGTTCTTCTAGCTCCTCCACATCTTCAATGAGATTTAAGCGATCTGACTGTCAAATATTCGGTCTACAAGCCACCTTTCAGCAAGCGAACTCACTGCTATCCACCAATAGATACAAAAGGACACCAGACTCTTGCAGCGCTTGGTCCAAGGCTGTAGTGGACGGATGATCACAAAACTCAAGTCTTCTCCTTAACCCCAACCCTAACCCGCACGTATCGTGAAATTGATATATTTCTCGTTGAAAGTCATTATTCGACAACGACTATATACTACTTGCTACGTTCCTCGCTCTCTTCCGTTTCAACTTCATGCCTCGTCGAAGGTGACCTGCCTCTTCTTCTTCTTCTTGGCCTTTACAGGCGCAGCAGCACCATCTTGACCGCCATCTTCGCCCCCTGCGGTCTTACCAGCATCTCCCCCTTCCATAACAGCAGCAGCGTCAGCATCAGCCGAACCATCCCCCTCCCTAACCTTCTTCTTCTTCTTTCTCTTCTTGACTCCATCCTCACCAACCCCAGCACCACCCTCACCCCCATCAGCAGGCAAAACCCCACTCCTAGCCTTCTTCTTACTTTTCCTTTTGACCACCATCCCCTCTTCAACAGGCTCATCCACCCTCTCCGCCGCCCTCTGCATCTCCAACCTCTTCTTCTCGACTTCCCGCATCGCCCGGGCCAAGTCCTCTTCTTCCTGCACCCGGCGCTCGAAATCGAGTTTGCTGCTCGCCGTGTTGCCACGGGTGCTCGGCCCACTGTTCTCTTCGAGAGAGAGGGCGGAGAGGCCGGCGCTGTTGAATTCGAGCGGGTTCTTTTTCGATGCTGCCCCTCTTGATCCGGAGAAGAGTGATGCAGGGCCGCCACGGCCGGAGGGGCTGGAGGGGTATGAAACTGGGGCGGAGGAGGACGAAGTCGGGTTGTTACCGCCATCGAGTGTTTCGTCCGAGGTGATTTCGAAGTGGCGTTTGGGTTTCTTGTGGGGTTTTGTTGGTTTGGATGCTGTACGGGATTTGCTTTCGCCGCTGCCAGTACTGTCAAGCTTCAGTTCCATGACAGGGATGGCGTCGACATCGAGATCGGAGCCGTTGGCGGATCTCAAAATGCTGTGCATGGGTGTCGAGGTGCCCGAGTTGCGCTCCGAGTCAATGTAGAAAGGGTCGTCGCGGTAGCGTTCGCGGCGCTCGGCGCGTTTGCGTTCGAGGGCTTCGGGGTCTAGGAGGGAGTCGCGGTCGCCTTCTTGGTAGGATGCTGCCTTTCCGGGGTGACGGTCGTCGAGATATTCTGCTGCGGTCTTGACGGGGTTTGTCTTCACCATCGACGGCTTTTCATAATAGAAGCGGTGGACTTCGTCGCCGCCAGAGTCATACTCGGTGTCGTAGTCGGCTTGCTGCAGGATCATCTCGAGGCTGCTGTTGATCAGGGCATCAAGGTCGAGGCCTTCGGGTGCTGCTACGTTGCGCACTGCTTCTGGGGCGACAGGATTGAGATCCATGCCCGTGAAGAGGGAAGGGATGGCCTGTGTGAGTAGTAGAGGTGGTTCTGCGTAGTCGCCGTGATCGGTGTCGACTTGTTGAGCGGATACAGCTTCTGAGGCAAGGCGCATCAGATCGAGGTACTCCACGGCTCTTTCCTGGATCTCAAGACTCGGGTGCAAGTTGAGCGGCTCAAGGAAATGTGTGATGCGCGCTATAAGCAAGAGGATCTCAGATCTTCTAGACTCGGTCCAAGGTATTTGTTCGTCGCTCGCTAGGGTGGCAAAGACTTTGGGTATGGCTTGGATGTAGCTCGCCAATGCATGTGTTGGCAAATTGTTGCTCGATGAATGGATTAGGGATGCCAGCACTGCTCCAGGATCGGGCAGCATATCCGAGTATTCGCCTGCTATGAATGCTGCCGCCGCGAGAACATTTTGAGCACTCTCAGCGGCTTGTGCGAAGTTGTTCTCCCGGTTGTCAAGTAGTAGGAGGGATTGAGCCGCAGCTGCGGCCTCTGGGCGAACGCCCTTCACTCGAACTGCTACATTACGAAGTTCCTCACCGATCGCATCGGCCATGGTCTTTGATGAGTTGTGAGATCCGAACTGGTTCCCCGTAGTGATAGAGGGACACTGCTTGACCAATTCCACTAGCACCGTGACATACCACTCGAAGTCGTCCATATTGGCGTAGTTTTCTTTCGAACACATCTCGAGAATGCGCTCGATTACCGATTGTCGATAATCTTCTGGAAGCGGAGGTGGTTGGTCCGATTTCTGATCCTTCTTTCTGACAGACATTGAAGTGCCCTCATCGTCGTCATCTGCCATTGGAATCACACCCTCGTGAACAGCTCGATCGTTCTCGGGCTCGTTCGCGGGCGATTGCTTGCCTGCGGTCTTCAGCTGCTTGAGTAGTCTTTCCACGACCATCTGTAAGTTATTGCCGTTCACCATGTCTACAACAAGATCCAGTGCTCGAGTCCGGATGGAGATGTCGGCATCGTCGATACATTCGAGGATCACGTCTTGGTGATCCGCCACCAAGTCGGCATGCGAAGCTGTGATCTTTGCAAATGCAAGGAGTGCAACGTATCGCAAGTTTGGGTCGCCTTGCACGACAAGCATGGCCCTGAGCTTGCTCACGCATAATCGCGCTACTTCGTCTCCCTCGGTTGTACCTGCTGCAACTTCCATGATACCCCCCTGGATTATGCCGTTGATGCACTCGTAGAGTAGACTCATCGCTGGCGTAGTTTTAATGATGTTGGTAAGTGGTGGAAGCAGCTTCCTCACGAGTCGGGGCTCCAAGGGCGTCAGTTGTGAGAAAAGCTTGATGATCTTGATTGCCATCCAGTTGTTGCCTCCCTGTGTGAGCAACTCGAACAGTCGTGGCGCCAGAGGTAGAAAGTCTTGTGGTCTTCTCCATCCTAGCTCACACACCACATTGACAATCGCGGCTGTGACGGTGGGATCTTCGTCTTCATCCAAGAGACGTTCCTTGATCTTCGGCCATGCTGGTCTCAGTGTCTCGGGGTAGACGACAGCGAGTCTGTACAATGTGACAATCGTCTTCTTCTTGACAGCAGGATGCGAATGGGAGAGCCTGGGTAGCAGATCCGCCAGTAATGAGTTGGCCATGCTGGGATTGATCAAATGCGGGATCGCATTCAAAGGCAGGTGAATCAGCGTCTTGTCGGGACTTGTGAGATCCTTCTTCAACAGGTTCTCCGCCAGCATCAAGACCTCGGTGTCCGGCCTGAAGCTCTGCACCGCCGCGAGATAGCCAATGCGCTTGTGAGGGTACTTTTGTGAGGACATGACCTCGAGGACGTTGAAAGACGCCCATCCCATATCATGCCCAAACATTTCCAGATACACCAGCTTCAACAGCGCCGTAGCTTTTTGGTCCATGTCATTGCTCTTGATTTCCTTCTTACATTCCCGAAGTGCGGACTGGATGTATTCGCGCTCCTGGCCTTTGTGAGACCTCAAGCCCCGGATGAGCTGGAGAACGTCCTTTTCGAACATGGTAGGCGACAGACGTTCGGGTCGTGTAGGTTTGTTGTTCCTTTCTGAGATATCGCTTCAAGGCAAGAAAGTCGGTAAATGTCCTGGTGATTCGTTCAAGTCGTGATCGAGGAAGAAAGACAGGCGCATGATGCTTCTTCTTCCCAAGTCGCTAGTGAATAGGGTACGAGGATTAAATCCGGTAGGAGTCCAAGCACTTGTGCATCTCGTACGTCGAAGTCGGGAATGTTGTTCAGTCGCAAATCGAGAAGTAGTTGGATGTCGGTACCTAGCTTTCTCCAAGTCGTTGACACATGCAGATGACCTCGCGTGGCCTGGCCTGGCCCCGCCAATGATGGGGAATTAGTGAGCCAAAGCTCAATCATCCATCCATCCATTGATTGATTGATTGAACAGTAATCCTACCTCCCCGGATCTAATCTACCTCACTTCGAGATAACAACACATTGCAAACAGCTTGCTTGGAGAAACATTGAACCGCACTGCCATAGTCAACCTTTAAAACCCCAATCGAACCCGCCAGCATGGCCACCGAATCGCAACTCCTCGCACCGCCAACCAACAACTCACCCTCCGCCGCGCTCCAGCTGTCCCAATCAGCACCCACCTTCTTCGCCTCACAAAGCACCTTCACCCTCCCTTGGCCCCTCTCGCTGCTCTCAGCAAACGAATCGCAAGAAAAATGGCAAATCTACCACAATGTCTTCACAGCATGCCTGCAAACGGGCGATAACGAAAGCGCCTACCTGTGCCTAGAAGAACTCACGGATCGCTTTGGCAAAGAGAACGAGCGCGTCATGGCGCTGCAAGGTCTGTACGAGGAGGCTACAGCGAACAACGATGCAGAGCTGCAAGCCGTCCTCGGACGCTACGAGGAGATTCTTACGGAGGACCCCACGCTGTTTGCGATCCAGAAGAGGAGAGCGGCGCTGTTGAGGTCGATGGGCAAGACAACCGAGGCGGTCGTTGCTCTTACGGCGCTGTTGGACGCTTCACCTATAGACGCCGAGAGCTGGGCAGAGCTGGCGGATGTCTACCTCACACAGGGCATGTTTGAGCAGGCGATCTTCAGTCTGGAGGAGGTGCTGCTTTGTACGCCGAATGCGTGGAACATCCACGCGCGATTGGGAGAAGTCTTGTTCCTTGCAGCCAACAAGGCCGAAGGTGCGGAGCAGCTCAAGTTGCTGAGCGAGGCTATGAGACGGTTCTGCCGGAGCATTGAGCTGTGCGACGACTACCTGCGCGGCTACTATGGACTGAAGCTCGTAAGTCTCCTTGTTGCAAATATCAAACCATACGAAAGTTATCTTCCAGCTACTGACGGAACAATCACAGACGACCAACCGCCTCATTCCCCTCCTACCAACTTCCAGCTCGAAAACCGCAACCTCCAAAACCTCAGATTCCGAACTTCCGCCACCAACATTAAAGACAACCGAGAAGCTCAACGAGGCCGCCACCTCCAAACTGTCCGAGATCATCCGCCGCAGCAAGTCTGGTGACAAGGCTTGGGACGGATACAGCGAGGCCGAGCTCATCGCCGCGCATGAACTGCTCAGCCGGGATGCTCAGAATGTGGCCAGGTAAGAGTCGATAGGCAGGTAGTGTAGATCTATGATATACCCATTTAAAGTCTTAGCGAATAGATTCGATTTCTTTGACTTGCCAGAAATCGAATCCGGTTGGTCATCAGATGAAGCCTCGCATTCACGTGGATTGGAGGTATTATTCCACCATTGGCACATGTATTGAGGCGAATCATGTACCTTCTTCTCTCGCATCCACCGACTCTAGCATCAACACAGAGACAGAAACATTCACTGTGAGAATATCTCCATTGTCTCCGTTGCCTTGAGTGGTGACACCTGAAGCATCCGTGTGCAATTGAATCAACGTCACCACTGAGAGACAATTGTGGTGTCAAATGTATCTCTCAGGAACCCTTCAGTATGTGGCAATACCCAATATATATATGTATACTTGCTGAAATTCTCTCATCTACAATAGATGTATTGTTTGATGATATCTAACACTTTCGCCTGCAACTACTTCCCCAACACCACTGAGAGAGCGATTTTACGTTACAGTAGACGTAACTCTCCAACGCATCTCATTCAATGCGGCGATGCCTGATGCGCTCGCACACACCCGCCCTACCTCACCACCGATAGAAAATAGCTAGGTACTTATGCAGAGGAGTCGAAACTCAAGGGGAAAAGCATCTTGGAGCTGGGAATAATTACAGCCACTATTAAAACCTATATACATCTCCCTCCTTACCTACCCTTCCATCAAACCTCCGTCTCAATCCCCGGATCCCTGGTGTGATGTTTGAAGATCGATTCGAGTTTGTCTTGCACGCGCTCGCCCTTGTGTTTGGCCCATAGGGCTGTGCGTGGGATCTGTTGGGTAGAGTCAGCTTTGATCGTTCAGATCACGAGATGATGGGCTTCCATGAGGAGAGTAGAGAGAAACGTGCAATGTGTGAGTGGGCTTACCTTAAATTGCATGACGCCGCGATGGCGCCTATGCTCGACTTTCTGATCGCGGCGACGCGAGCGGTAATGCTCGATCAAACCTTCGGAGTCTTTGTTGTTGTCGTTCGAATCTTTGTTGTAGGAGTTATCGCCACCATTCTCATTGGCGTGGCCGCTCACGGGGCGCCTGCGATTGCTCTCAACATCGTTGTTATCATTATCATCATCGTCGTCTGTAGAGGAATCGTCCACATCGCTCGCGCCGTGCTCAGAAGACTTGTCATCATCCTCGTTTCTTATCACACCAGCCTCGACCTCGGCCTCCTCAGCATCCAGATTATCTCTAGCAGTCTCGAGGACTTCCATCACATTGCGATAATCTGGATTGCCGCTGGCCCACTTGCCATGGGCGTCCCCTAGCCCGCTCCAGAATCTGACTTTGAGCTTGATAGTACCAACCTTTTCGCCGCATTCGTTCAGTGAGCAAGCAATAGCGCGACGGAAGTCGCCTTTCCAGACTGGGAGCTCGATCTCGCGCTCTTCTTCGTCTGGGATGTCGCGCAGCCAGAAGACGGCGAATGCAGCATTGTTGCCACCGAGGATTTTTTTGTTGCGGAAGCGGATCGATAGGCAAGTGCTATACCGCTTCTCGACTGCGAGCCAGTGAGAGCGACGGCGCGGCGCTGACCAACCCGGGTGTTTCTTGCTCGGGTACATCTTGCCCGACCCCAGGTTGGTGCTCAATTTCAAACGGAAATCTCCCAGACCATCAGGGAGATTGGAGCAAGGTTCGATGGACGGTTTCACCTCCAGAGTGCCTAGTTCCCAGCCGAGAGCCTCCGGGGGTGCTTGGAGTTGTACGCTGCGCCAGACTAGAGAGATACGTACGCGGCCGAAACCGACGCCGCCGGTCAGAGGGAAGTAGCTATTCACTTGCGAACGGTGCTTGAAGACCTCGGCGAGATTGAGGTGTACGATGCCGAGTAGTGGGTCGTCCTCGTGGACGCGGGAGTCGCGGACACCAATGTGGACTTCGGCATTCTGCCAGTCGGCGATGAAGCGTTCTGTGCCTGCGTTGAAGAAGGGTTTGGCGTTCTGCGGCTTGGTGCGAGTCTTGAAGACCTTGCGATGGTTGATGATCACGTTGCAGTAAGAGCTGGGCAGTGAGTCGCCAGTCTCTTCCTCCTCGTCTTGCAAGTCGCTGTTGCTGTCTTCCTTGGACAACTTCTCTAATTCGAGTCCGGTGATATTGTGTACCACCAAGCTGAGGATCCCACTAGGGTAGTCGTCTGGCGGTGGCGCCGAAATGATCATATTGTCCTGCGTAGCCTTGAGCTCTTGTGCTCTTTGCTGCTCGAGCTCGCGCTTGTCCCGGCCGGAGTCACGCTCCTTGATGCTGGCTTCCCGCAACTTGTTCGCGCAAGACGTATCGACGCTCTCTTTCAATTGCGCCATTGTGCGAATGTCTGGGTCATAGGTCTGTGATTTGAGCTGGCAGTCTTGTATGCGTGTCTTGGAGAAGTAGCCGACGTTCCACTCCAACTTGCCAGGCATGTCCTGCCCCTTCTTCAGAGCTCGAAAGCCATCACAACGCTTGTGCATTCTGCCATTGGTCTCCTCGCCTTTCATGAGATGCTTGAGATCCACTTCGATGCGGCCCAAGTCATCGTCCGCAGTAAAGCGATCACTGTCCCAGAGTTGCACGCGCAGACGCTCGTCCACGTTGAGTTCCTCCGGCGTAACGAGCAAGTAAGCAGTCTCTTCCCATACAGGGTTCATCTCATTTGTCAACAAACGAGTACTCCATAGTGCCTTGCCAAATTTGGCCCAGCCAACCGAGATGTATGGGTCAGATGTAGCTTCTTTCAATAGAGGAATTCCAGCATCGCCAGCCTTGAAGTCATAACCGCGGACAATAGTGACGACTAACACACCTCTTGCCATAGTATCTTTCTTGAAGTCGTCGCCAGCCAGCATATCCTTGAGGTCGAGAGATATCGATTTAGGCGCCACATACTCCGCCATGGCTGCGTCAACGGAAGACTGCACGAACTGGCTGATGAGGGGAAGGTCCATGATGTTTAGCATCTTTTTGAACAAAGGTTGACAGCTGAGCTGTACTTTCGGCTGGCCAAGGAAGGTAATGGTGCACAGGGCGAAGAAGGGAGGGTCCGGTGTGAGTTGCAGTCGCATCCGCATGGTGCCGACCACACCTTTCAGGTCAACCCAAACGGGGAACTTCAAATTACCAGGCAGGTAGAAAGCCAGGTACAGATGCATGTCCTTCATTCGGCTGGCCATGGATTTCTTGTCTGACCTGCCACGGTACGCAAAGGCGACCTCGAGGTTGATGAAATCGCCATCTTCAGCCTCCATGCCTTCGGCTACCGCTTGAGCTTGCTCTTTGCCGGACTCCTCTTTGCTCTTGCTGTCGACTTGAGCTGCACTCTCTTCAACTTCGCCTTCGCCAGGAACAGCTCTGTCATTGTGTCCTCCATCGCTCGCATTACGAAGTTTGCCGTCCCCATCCACAGAACGTGCAGCAGCAGCGGTAGGAAGCCATCGTACACCAAGGATACGTATTGGCTCGCTGCCTTGACCGACATCATCTACAGAAATCATCCGGACGATTTTTGGCATCGAGGCTTGCATGACATCCTCAAGCGTGTCTGCCAAGCTGATGAAAAGGTCCGGGTTGATCAGCGGCCAAACGGAGGCGAGAAGAGAATTCAACCAGCGCACGCTCTCTGCATCGTGATGCGAAGTGTCGGCGTCCAGCTTGTTGCGATCAGCATCCCATATCTCGTCTTCCCAAATACCGTTAACGCGTTTTGACAGCCAGTCTCGCACTGCTGCGGCAACGGCCCATACACCAGCTGATGCGGCGAGACCTAAGATCGTCCAGGTGATTAGTCGTCCCATGAGAGAGCGATCTTGTCCATCCAGTATTCGTTCCAAGATGAGTACCGAAAAGACCACAATCCCAATACCCACCAGCCCAGCAGTAAATGCCTTTTTCTCAAGATCTTCCAGGCCCCTCCGCACCTCTGTAAATTCGGGTGGTGGGAACTGATTGTTCATAGCCTTCTGTCCCTGGCGCATGCTGTCCATCTCCTTCTGCAATTGCTCGTCGCTCTTGGCTTTTGCCCTCCATCCAGTATAAGTCTCTGGCGTACTGCCGCTGGGTGGTTCGTTCTCTTTGACCTCCTCGAGCGCCTCGTCGGTGAAATCAAATATCCGTACTGGGAGGTGCGTGACCGGGTCTGTTACTTCTCGCTCCATGCGCTCCGACTTGTGCTTCTTCTTGGCCTTCCTCCGCGCTTTGGGATCGACGGCACCCGGATCAACTTGTGAGGTGTCTTGCGGTGTCTCCGTGCCTGCGTTCGCATCATCCTCGTCGGCTCGATTCGTGCTCTTTTCTCCGTCATCCTCCTGTTGTGTCGCGTTCTCGCTGTCTTTATCTTCACGGTGCCAGTACCGTTGCGCCGTCTCTTTCCTAGACATGAGCTCGTCATCTTCGCCACGGTTCTCATCTATAGTACCGGCTTGCTCACGCCGCTTGTCTTTCTCCTCGCGATACTTCTGGATCGTGGGGATGGTATGCTTGGGAGTGTATGGTTGGTTGTAGCGTCGGCGATCCTCGACATCATCTCGACCCGACATGATGAATGGCTGTTCGTGATGAGTACTGGAGGGTCTGTAGTCACTTCCCGTCCAGTTCAGTGCTCAGTGTCCGCGGAGTCTCGAGGCTACACCCCGCGGGCAATCTTTCAGCAATACTAGGATCACAGGTATCTGAAAAGCTTTCTACCCAAGCATCGATGCTTCTGAGATGCCAAGTTGAGTGTGCGCGCGAGGCGGGGTGTTGCTGTTTGAATTGACGTCAATGGGAGTCCAATGGTGAATGGTTGGCGCAATAATGTAACAGTGAAAGAAGGACGATTCAGTACACACGAGATCGATCCGCACCTGCCGCCGTCAGTTCGCATCATCACCTCGTCCTTACTTCGCGCGTGCTGCCACCAGCAGGTTTCGAGTCGAGTAGAGTGGGGTCCTCGGCCATGGCGACCGGGCCATGCTCGTCACACAAAGCCTCACGCTGGGGCCACCATCGGTGACCGAACGACGATTTCACGGCATTTTTGCTTGGGAAAAACGGCCAAGACCGCGCGTCGTATGTTCGCATGTTGTCTGCTCTACGCGGGGCTATGTTTGGGGATGAGAGTAGTTGGGACACTGCCGGTCGTTCGTTGGAGGTTGGCGTCGTAAGGCTGGACCGATCAAACCGAAATCTGTGGGGTAAGTTCCAGTCATACTCATGTAAGTGAGAGAGGTGCGGTACGGCATCATAGCGGCGGTGTACAGTAATACTCAATTTCGGCTTCGGGTATACGGCATCGAATAACGTTAACATGATTTGATCGTTCCTGGGCAAAAAAGCATAGGTACCGTTTGGGTGCTACTTCTCCCATCAAGCTATTAATTACAGTACTCTACTGGACAAGCGTTACTTACAGTTACCTGACCTGCCTGCCTTGATGCCAGGCAAGCCGATGCACGTGCAAGCAGAATGTACCAGGATACGGTGTTTGCCTTAAACGCACATACTGAAACCAGCTGAACTTTGGCCCGATAATCCATGGACCAAGAAAAGCGGGAGCTTGCCATGCACCTCGTCGGGAAAGGATTCATGATCACGTGCCCATGGCCATAGAATGAATGATCTCCTGCAAAGGATAGGCAGTTCTCATGATAACCGACGCTTTTGGGAAGAGAAGAAACAAAGTGCCAGGGAAGAAACGGTGCAGAAATGAACTCCCCACTGGAGCTTCTCCAACAAACTGCCTCTTTCACATCGTTCCACTTCCACAGAACAGGAAACGAGGCTCAGACAGGAACACAACATGAAGCTACAGCTATAGCAGGTAAGCAGTAATTATTGGGCCTGGACACCGATGCGTTACCTGTTTCCCGAAGGCACATACATACCGTTGTACCTCTACAGGCCGGCCAGCCAGCTAAGCCACGTCCCATCGTCGCAGTCCTGCACAGCTGCACACTGCATATCACCTGCGGGGCGAAGGGTGAAGACGTGGAGGCAGCGCTAACTTCCACATCGCCGCTCTCACTCTCGCCATCCTCACAAACTTTCATGGCAAAAGCCTCATTTGCGTAGACTCCTATCTATCAATAGCCTTCAAGACGAAAGACCCTCGTCGCTCGCCTTCCGACGGCCCACCGGTGAGCTGAAGGTGCCGCTAAAACACTCCGGTGAAGGCGAACACCCTTGCTTGTGCCTGTGCCTCAGGCACACATGATCCTTCAGACCTCACCCTCGCAAGCCAACTCTCATTCATCATACCAACACGCCAAGCGACCGAGCGACTCGTGACGGAAGTGCCGCTCACCGGCCCGTAATGCGAATCCGTAGCTGTCGACATGGCCACCGCTCACTCCCCATTTCAGCCTGGAGAGGTTCCGCTCAGCTCGCCGTCTCAACACTGGTCTGACGAGAATTGGTCTGCCTGGACGGACTCGTTCGAAGTCATGCCAGAGTATGAACTCGACTTTTGGGTCGATGGATTTGCGCCTTCGGACGTTCATCAGCAGCAACTCGATCCTGAAGACTCGTCAAACCAGGTTTCTCTCCCAGCTGGCTCATTATCACCCGAGGACAGCAACGACAGCAACCCTCAGTTCACTCCTTCTTCTACAGCGAACGACTCACCTGGCAACGCGGACCGCTCAGACGGTAACTCATTCGAGCTCGTCTCTAACACGAGCAGTCCCGCTGAATACTTCGACGAGGCCTCCTTGATGAACAGTGACTCAAGCAACCACTCGCCCGTCAGCCAGCGGGCCTTGCCTGCATCAGCTGCTACCCTTTCGTCTTCTCAGCAATCGCGGGAGCCATCAAATGGGCCTAATTGGGAAATACAGCAACAAGATTGGTCATCTTCATTTGGTACGTCCAGCGAAGGCTATGCTCCAGCGGCATCTCCATACCATGGATTCGTCACGAACGAGTCTACCAGCGCAGTCAGCGATAACTTATTGGCGGACATGGCTATACCCTTCAGAATCTCGCAACCCTCTGAGCCATGGGCGACGACAGCTCTCCAGTCGTTCACGTGGGGCAACCTACAGCAGCCAATGTTCCCATTACAGCAACAGTCCTTCGGCAATGCCGTACCTTACCAGTTACATGACCACGTGAGCAACTACACACCCGAGGCGCCATTGGGAAACGTCTCGAATATCTACAACGGATTGGCAGCCCCAGCCCTACCATACCACAGCCAACCACAGCACAGCCAGCCGCAGCACAGCCAGCCACAGCACAATCAAGACTGGACACTGCCTAGACAAAACGTTCACAGCAGACCGCAACAATTCACGACTGTATCGATGAACACCAGTCAACCACAAGCACAGCCTCCCAGCACACGCGCAGATCTTGCTCAGTCCACGAGGCTTCGCTTCCCTGATCATCCCAAGTTATCGGCCGAACAGAACCCTCCTGCCCTCATGCCAAATCTGAGACCAATTGCAGCTGCAAGTGGGGAGCGTAGTACTGTGACAGTGTCATCACGCGGTACACAAGCCGCAAGACAAAAGCGGGGTGGTAGGGAAAGGAATTCACATCTGAACCCTGACGCGAGAGACCGAAGTTCAAAAATGCGTAAAAGGGGCGCATGTTGGCGATGCAAGCTGCAACGCGACCCAGTGAGTCCCTTGTGTCTGTACTCAGCGTTGCTTTTACTGACTATTTCAGTGCCCGGATGATGGTTCGCCTTGCGGGCGGTGCATCATTGGTTCGCAGAAAGGCCAGCAATACTTTTTCGACTGCGATCGGTCAAAGCTCCCGGATTTTGTGATGGACTTTTTGCCAACCTCATACACGACCATGCACACTAAGCAAAACATCGAAGACTGTGTGAGATATCAAGTGCGCGGCTGGGACTACAATCGGCCTGTTGAAGTTCATCTCACCAGCGGTTATGGCCATCCCTTGCGTTGGATGCTATACGAGTTCGAGCCATCCACGTTGGAGCTCCTTGGGCAATACCAATACCTTCAAGACGTTACCACTGGCCAATCTGTCCGTTGCGAAAAGTGGTCTCCTCCTTTGGGCCTCACCAAGCTGGAGCCTAGTGATGACTATCACTTCAAAAACTACCTCGATGAACTCATGGCCCACGACGTTTTGGCTGATTTCCCTTGGAGGTGTTTTGAAGAGGAGTCGCAGATTAATGACTTCCAAGCTACCATGCTTGCCATGATCTGCGAGCTTTATCAAGGCACTCGCGATCATGAAGTGAGTCATTTGTCCGTTCTATTTTACTTGAAGATCACTCTAACAAGATATCACAGCTTTCACATCTCCTTCAAAAAATCATAAGGATGCTCATCATCACATACATCATGGGTCACACACTCACCATCACGCAAGAGACCCTTCCAATGGTGCACTCTCACCTACGCAGTGGCTATAAGCCCACCAGTTTAGCCCCTCACACATCGCCTCGCCTCGCCAACCGCCAGCTCAAGTTCTTCTTCCATGTCCTGCGAAATCAGATCTACGAAGACATTTTGAAGTGGCAGCAAGCAACCCTGCATACCAGCGGCGGCAAGAACACTACGTGGCTATCGACGTTCGTTGTCATGCTCGCTTTCGCCATGGTACTCGAAGAAGCGCAGCGCACAATGCAGATTCAAGCCGACGCCAAACATCGCAAGCGAGAGTGTTCATATGACGAAGCTCAACAGGAAGCAAGCAATGCATGCGAGCGGATTGACGCACGGTTCGCTCTACTCATCGGCTTGTTCCAGTGCAAGTACCGCGACAAGAAATGGATTCGGGGCGGTAGTTTCGGCCCACAGACTCCACGACTGCGGGATCCGGTCGAGCATAACTTCTGCTCACAGCTGAGAGAATTGCTGGAGGAAAGACGTATGTCTAACGCAAACAAAACCCAATCCTGGGAAGAGTTCGATTTGCTGACATGAGACTCTAGAAACCCATCTCCGCTCGCGCAAAGACGTGCCTTTCTCCTCGCAAACCCAGTGCCAGTACACCACACGCCTAGTCGCCCGGTTTCTTTTGCCGTTCTTGGATCTTCCTGTTGGATGAGACCTGCGGATCTCCACCGATGTTGCAACAAAGGCTCGGGTCCCTACGCGAATGTTCCATTGATCTGACGCCCTTTTACGACACGACACGACACGACACGACTATTTTCTTTGAATATTTCTCTTCCAATCAGCCAATGAAGAGCAGGGTAGCGAGATCTATGGCCCTTCTCTTCTTGCTCACTCTATCCCGTTGCTACACTATCGATACCCTTGGTCATATGGCGTTTGCTTTCCTTGAAAATTTCCCTTTCGGCTACATAGTAGGGTCATTTGATGGGCCCCAATGTCCCGAACACTCAGATATCATCGACTATCATAGCAAGGGCCCAAATTACGAATCCAACAATGAAGGTCAATATGGTGCTGATGCAGCTCCAATAACATGCATGCACAGTGCCGACTTACCATCCAGACCCACTGTATTTCTCAAAGTCGCACGGAAGCTCTAACATACCACTGGCAAGAATGTTCTAGCACATACCATACGATGTGAGGTAGTACCCACAAGGCTGTCACCTGTTCAAGGTCTATTGTAATCCGACCGGACCGCGCGGTCGTCAAGCCCGGAAACAACGGTCTCTGCGGGTCTGACTTCTTCAGCGATTCATGCGAGATCTTGGTAGTTGGTCGAGGAGGTCAAAGCTGTGAATTACTACTGCAATAAGAGAATCTATAATGATGCCAGCCAAGCTGCTAGGGCTGAGTGCGTTCGCGGCAGGGTTTCTAATCGCGTCTGGGCTGCAGGTGACTAGGGTTGCTATAGACATGCGGTGCCAATACTCTGTCTGGGTGGATGATTGTTGGCGGTGATAACGCGGTCCATTGTGTACGAAAAACATTGATGCTTTCGTCAGCAGAATGCTTTCAGTTGACTGCCACCCACCACGTTGTTGTGCTACAGGACAAGAATAATCGAGGAGGCTGAACATGGATCGGTACGAGCCGCTGCAGGTCCTCAGGGCTCCAAAGAGAAGCGGCGATCGGCCCCTGCGGGCTTTGAAAAAGACAGCTGGAGAGTCGGGCGGGGCAAATGGATTAAATGCGTTCTAGTGACGTCCATTAAACACCGGCACTAGCCTGTCACCACCGAGTTCCACTAAAGCATCCAGTATCTCCTACGTTGCCAGATCACCTGCTGTTGGGATCTTTTCATTTAATTCCTGCCTGTCCTACCCTCGACAAATACCAGTCAACCCGACTGGAACAACCACACTTTTACATACAGGCCACGTGGAAGGCTTGAGGATACCACGATGGACAACGCATACGTGCGCTCGCCGCGCGATGTGCTGTCTTACTTTGGAACCACCGAGGGTTCTGGATTGTCGGACAGCCAGGTCGAGGACTTAAGGGCGAAGCATGGCAGAAACGGTAGGTTGCGCCGAGTTGGGATGACACGGAGCTTTTGCTGATTCAGAACAACAACAGCCATCCCCGAAGAGCCACCTACTCCTATGTGGGAGCTTATCCTCGAACAATTCAAAGATCAACTCGTTATCATTCTCTTGGGCAGCGCAGCCGTCTCTTTCGTACTCGCCCTTCTTGAAGAGGAGGAGGGATGGACCGCTTTTGTCGACCCGGCCGTCATCCTGACCATTCTCATCCTGAACGCCGTCGTCGGTGTCACCCAGGAATCTTCGGCGGAAAAGGCCATCGCGGCCCTGCAAGAGTACAGCGCAAACACCGCCAAGGTCGTGCGCAATGGAACAATTCAATCTGTCAAGGCCGAGGAGCTGGTGCCGGGTGATATCGTCGACATCGCCGTCGGCAACCGTATTCCCGCCGACTGCAGGGTCCTGAGCATAAACAGCAACAGCTTCCGCATCGACCAGTCTATCTTGACCGGCGAGAGCGAAAGTGTAGGCAAGGATACCGAGGCCATCACCGATGCGAACGCCGTCAAGCAGGATCAAATTAACATGCTTTTCTCCGGCACAACTGTGGTCACTGGACACGCACACGCTATTGTCGTTTTGACCGGTACCAGCACTGCTATCGGTGACATCCACGAGAGTATCACCGCCCAGATCTCCCAGCCGACACCCCTTAAGGAGAAGCTCAACGACTTCGGTGACACTCTTGCAAAGGTCATTTCCGCCATCTGCGTCCTCGTTTGGTTGATCAACATTCGTCACTTCAACGACCCCTCCTTCGGCGGCAACTGGACCAAGGGTGCCATCTACTACCTCAAGATCGCCGTTTCTCTCGGTGTTGCCGCTATCCCCGAAGGTCTTGCGATTGTTATCACCACTTGCCTGGCACTCGGAACCAAGACCATGGCCAAGAAGAACGCTATCGTTCGTAGCTTGCCCTCCGTCGAGACTCTTGGAAGCTGCAGCGTCATTTGCTCTGACAAGACTGGCACTCTTACCACGAACCAGATGAGTGTTAACAAGATCGTCTACGTAAACGAGGCTGGCAACGACCTCGAGGAGCTCCATGTTCAAGGCACCAGCTTCGCACCCATGGGCGCCATCTCCAGGGCGGGAAAGATCGTTGAACACCCTGCCGCCACCTCCACTACCGTCGCTCAAATGACCGAAGTCGCTGCTGTCTGCAACGATGCCGAGCTCGCCTGGGACAGCAAGACCGGAACGTACAACAACATCGGCGAGCCTACTGAAGGTGCTCTGCGAACACTCGCGGAGAAGATCGGTACTCCCGACGCCGCACTCAACCAGACCAAATCGAGACTTTCGCCCGAACAAATCCGTCACTTCGCCAGCACTGAATACCTCAACCGCGCGCAGAAGCTCAGGACTTTCGAATTCTCACGAGACCGCAAGAGCATGTCCGTACTCGTCAACGGTGGCCAGGGCCAGCGTCTGCTCGTCAAGGGTGCACCCGAATCTGTCCTCGATCGCTGCTCGCACTGCCTTGTTGGCAGCAACGGCAAGCGCGTCCCTCTCACTGAAAAGCTGGCTTCTCTCTTGAACGCCGAAGTTATCGAGTACGGCAAGCAAGGTCTCCGCGTCATGGCACTTGCAAGCATCGACAACGTTACTTCCGATTTGGCAAAACGCGCAAAGACTACCCAGGAGTACACGCAGCTTGAACAGGGCATGACTCTTCTTGGTCTTGTTGGCATGCTCGACCCGCCCCGTCCCGAGGTCGCAGACAGCATCGTCAAGTGCCGCAACGCTGGCATTCGTGTCGTCGTCATTACTGGTGACAACCAGAATACTGCCGAGACCATTTGCAGACAGATTGGTGTCTTCGGCCCCAATGAGGACCTCACGGGCAAGAGCTACACTGGTCGTCAATTCGATGCTCTTAGCGAGGCTGATCAGCTCAAGGCTGCCTGCACCGCTTCTCTCTTCTCCCGTACTGAGCCTACTCACAAGAGCAAGCTTGTTGATCTCCTGCAATCGGCCGGTGAGGTTGTTGCCATGACTGGCGACGGCGTGAACGATGCTCCTGCGCTCAAGAAGAGTGACATTGGTGTCGCCATGGGCTCCGGTACTGATGTCGCCAAGCTCGCCGCCGACATGGTTCTTGCCGATGACAACTTCGCCACGATCGAGTCTGCTGTCGAGGAAGGTCGCAGCATCTACAACAACACTCAGCAATTCATCCGTTACTTGATTTCTTCCAACATCGGCGAGGTTGTGTCCATCTTCCTTACTGCTGCCATCGGTATGCCCGAGGCTCTGATTCCTGTCCAACTTCTCTGGGTCAACTTGGTCACCGATGGTCTTCCCGCTACTGCGCTCAGCTTCAACCCCAAGGACCACGATGTCATGAACCGCCCGCCTAGAAAGCGTGACGACCCTCTTATCAGCGGCTGGCTCTTCTTTAGATACATGGTTATTGGCACATATGTGGGCCTGGCAACTGTTGGTGGATACGCGACTTGGTTCATGTTCTACGAGCATGGCCCGGAAATCAGCTTCTACCAGTTGGTAAGTCATGGTCGTTGCAAGCGTAGTCTGATTTGAACATTGCTAACAAATCTCACAGACCCATTTCCACAGCTGCAGCACCATCTTCCCCTCCATCGGCTGCCACATCTTCTCAGATGCATCCGCCAAGGCAGCATCGACCGTCTCGCTCTCTATCCTCGTCGTCATCGAGATGCTGAACGCCATGAACGCTCTCTCATCCTCCGAGTCTCTCCTGACCCTTCCTCTGTGGAAGAACATGATCCTCGTCTACGCCATCGCTTTATCCATGGCCCTCCACTTCGGCCTCCTCTACACCCCGATTCTGCAAAACGTCTTCGGCATTGTGCCACTCGGCTGGGGCGAGTGGAAGATCGTGCTCTGGTGGAGCGCTCCCATTATTCTCATCGACGAGGTCCTCAAATTCATGGAGAGGGCGTTCTTCATGGAGAAGGCCGACTCTCGTCGCACCATCAGGCCGAAAGTCGAGTAAAGACTTGGTGTGCCATGAGCCACATCTACATTTTCCTTTTGCAAATTTGAAAAAAAGAAAAACAGATGAGGATTGGATGTATCATGCTGTGACAATTTTCGTCATGGCCAGTTAGTATAGATTTCTAGACAGGGAGGGTTCTCTGTCCGATTAGCATCGTGTACCACAAATTTGTTGTTTCGATTGAATCCACGTCAGTCATGTGCACTCGTCATTCTTTCACCTCCAGTCTAGCACAGGGTAGACCACTGAGAGCGTCATGTTCGCCTCAATCGATTTTTCATGCGCGTAAGGCTGCTAGTGCAGTGTACCTGGTTGATGGGTGTCGCCACGGTCGCTAAAGATAATTTAGAGCGTAACTTATGCAACTGGCACGTCATGCAGGGCCAAAAAAGTCTCAACACAACAGCGTGGTGCCGTCACGAGAGCTGGGCCGTTTCGTGCTACCAGCTCTAGGAAGTCACGACTGCCGAATAGACACCGTATAGAAAGAGAAACAGACTTGATCCCTTCATGAGGCAATTAATCACTCTCACTCACAACTCTTTCACTCTCTCATCTCCCAAAGCCTTCTGCCAAAACACCACACTTGCCCTGCGTAGGTTACAAAGCCTGACCTCCTTATCGCCCTCCTCAACATCGCCCTTCTCAACCTTTCGACCATTGAGCCTCCGACCGTATAGCTACAAACCCCTCCAATACCAACACCAACCGATCTACACACAGTCACGCAACATGGCCAGCAACAACGCACTCGGCGTGCACTCCAAGAAGCACCGCGTCGCCATTGTCGGCTCGGGCAACTGGGGAACGACCATCGCCAAAGTCGTTGGCGAGAACGTCGCCGAGAACCCCGAACTGTTCGAGCAAGAGGTGCGCATGTGGGTGTATGAGGAAGAGTACAAACTCCCCGAGAGCAGCAAGCACTACGACGCCAACTCGGAGCTCTCCACCAAGCCGCAGAAGCTCACCGAGCTGATCAACGGCTTACACGAGAACGTCAAGTACCTGCCTGGCGTGCCGCTGCCCAAGAACATTATTGCAAACCCGGACCTCGTCAACGCTGTTGAGGGAGCGACTATTCTCGTCTTCAACCTGCCTCACCAGTTCATTGCGAGGACATGCCAGAGCATTGTCGGCAAAATCGTGCCTTTCGCACGCGGTATCAGCTGCATCAAGGGTGTAAAGGTCAGCGATGAGGGCTGCGAGCTGTTCTCCGAGTCCATCGGCCAAGAGCTGGGAATCTACTGCGGCGCGCTGTCCGGCGCCAACATTGCGAACGAAGTCGCACAGGAGAAGTGGAGCGAGACTACCGTGGCCTATGACCCGCCAAAGCAGGACAGCAAGCACCCAACGCCTGAGGGAACGCCGCACGGCAGCCAGCTCGACCTGACCAAGCTCAACGTTCAGGCAGCGGGCGACAGCCCGAGCAAGAAGCGCAAGGTGCAACCGCAGCTGCAGCCCATGCCCAACGACTACCCACCCCTCCATCATAGCAACATGAAGAAGCTCTTCCACCGCCCCTACTTCCACGTCCGCATGACCCACGATGTTGCTGGCGTCTCCCTCGGCGGCGCCCTCAAGAACGTCGTCGCCATCGCCGCCGGCTGGGTCGACGGCCTCGGCTGGGGCGACAACGCCAAAGCCGCCGTCATGCGCGTCGGCATCATGGAGGAAGTGCGCTTCGGTAAGATGTTCTTCTCGGAATCCACCCGCACCGAAACCTTCACGGAAGAATCTTGCGGCGTCGCCGACCTGATCACGTCCTGCTCAGGCGGCCGCAACTTCCGCTGCGCCAAGATGAGCGTGGCCGAAGGCAAACCCATTGGCGAGATTGAGGAGCGCGAGCTTAACGGCCAGAAGCTGCAGGGCACTTCCACCGCTTACGAGGTCTACTCTTTCCTGCGCAAGGAGGGCAAGGAGAAGGAGTTCCCCCTCTTCACCGCCGTGCGCAATGTGCTCGAGGGCGTCAACAAGCCGCAGGATATTCCGGACCTTCTCGAAGCCGGCACTGAAAGCCAGAAGGAGTGAGTGGAAAACTACCCGCCCACCTTATCATGACCCAGCCAAGAGGAAGAATTAGATGAGACAACACCAGAAAAAATTACACGACCTTTTCTTCTGCATTGTTGCTTTCCATGCATCTCATGCTCATGAATGACGAAGGCAGATGGGGATTCCCTTCTCTTCTTTTTTCCATTGTCAGAAAAGGCAACAACTAACGTCTCTTTTCTTTGTCTGTCACGCAGGAATCATGATGAAGACGGAAAGCAGTCGAGAACTGCCATGGAGATTGATCAAGTCATCAAAGCCGCCGAAGAGATCGCGAGTGGAAGGAAGGGGCCTCATTACATGGTCAAGATCCTGAGGTCGAAGCTTTGATTGAAGACGGGGAAGGTGATCAGGTAGAGAAACGTGGATCAGGCGAGGAAATTAGAAAGAGATGGCAGTCTCATTACAGTTATTGTTAATACAGTTAGTTGCTGATATATATACCCGATTTTGCATTACGGCATTTATCCTCGTTTGAATCTGGCCTTGCGATGTTCCCTTTCACTTTAGCTTCAACTTCTCCAGAATGTCGTATCTGGCGAAGAATGAGCGGTTCTTCTTGCCCATGATGTCTGAATCAGCAGTTAGCATCTCCTATCTCCAAGTCTCGCAGCTTCACTACCATTGAGAAACGACTTA